>Ga0210406_10000119_pt1 | contig 117599 bp, 94 predicted proteins | sample IncBWC30MmetaG_FD_155454 | JGI IMG/M metagenome (GOLD analysis project Ga0210406, IMG submission 155454) | Forest soil microbial communities from Barre Woods Harvard Forest LTER site, Petersham, Massachusetts, United States - Inc-BW-C-30-M | ecosystem: Environmental > Terrestrial > Soil >... | reverse complement strand
CCGCGCTTCGCCGCATTCAGCCAATCCGGACCGCCGTTCTGCCATTGCACTCCACCGCTCAACCCGCCAATCGCATCCAAATCGCCTTTCAAATTCGCAAACAAATAATCACTCGTGCCATCATACAATCCCTGGGGCCTCACTTCGCCCGTCGCGCCAATCGCCAGCACAGGAGTCTCTACCGCATTCGTTTCGTTCAACGCGTAACGCCGCCCAATTTCAAACAGCTTCACGCTTCGCTGGCCGTGATTCAAATTCCATTCAATCGCCGCCGCCATCGTCACGCTGCCCGACGAGCGCAGTACACTCGCTTCTTCGGAAAGAGGATTCGCCAGCCGCGCCGGCGCCACGCCCGCAGCTCGAAACAGCACATCGCGCTGCTCATCCACATGCGGAATCGTCACAATTTCGCGATACCCCAATCCGATCAGCCGCTCGCGCAACCGCGTTTCCGCCTCGTACTGCGGCAATCGAGCCGCGCCCTGCCGTGCTGCGGGAAGCCGCGCCGGAAACTTGTCCAGTCCATACACGCGTGCAATCTCTTCAATCAGATCAATCTCGCGTTCCACTTCCGCGCGCCAGGATGGCTGCGTGCATTCCCACGCCGCCAGCAGCGCCCCTTCCTGCCCGCGATTCTGATCCACGCGCACCGGCGCAAATCCCAACGCGCTCAAAATCCGTTCCACTTCCTTGTCCGGAACGTCCGCGCCCATCACTCGCAAAATCTCTGCCCGCGTCACCGTAACCTTTTTCGCCGCGCGCTTCCCCGGATAAACATCGACAACGCCCGAAAGCAATTCGCCGCCGGCAAGTCGCAGAATCAATTCCGCCGCCCGCCGCGAAGCTACTTCCGCCATTTCCGGGTCCGCCCCGCGCCCGAACCGCGTCGAAGCCTCCGTATGCAATTTCAACGCCCGCGCCGCCCGCCGCACCGCAATCGGCTCAAACCACGCGCATTCAATCAGCACATTCTTCGTCGAAAATGAAATCTCCGTCTCCGCTCCGCCCATGATTCCGCCGATGCCTATCAACCGCGATCCGTCCCCATCGGAAATCATGCACGTGTCCGTGGGCAGCGCTCGTTCGATTCCGTCCAACGTCTTCAACTTCTCGCCCGCCTTCGAACGCCGCACCACAATGGAATGCTCCCGCACCAAATCGTAGTCAAAGGTGTGCAGCGGATGCCCGAGCTCCAGCATCACGTAGTTCGAAACGTCCACTACGTTGCTGATGGACGCCACCCCCGCCGCTTCCAATCGCTCGCGCATCCACACCGGCGACGGCTGAATCTTCACCCCGCGAATCACCCGCGCCGTAAACCGTCCGCAAAGTTCCGGCGCCTCAATCTCGACGCGCAGCGCATCGTTCGCCTTCGCCGCCGTGGATTCTACCGGCTTCGGCACCACCGCTTTCAATGGCAGCTTATAAATCGCGCTCACTTCCCGCGCAATTCCATAAACACCCAAACAATCCGGCCGGTTCGAAGTGACCTCCGCGTCAATCACTCCGCCCAAAATATTTTTCTCAACTCCGCCGATGTTCGTCCCGGAAAGCGCAAGCCTCGACGCAAGCTCCTCCGCGGACGCCGTCACATCCACGAAATCCTTCAGCCAGTTGTAGACCACCTTCATCTAAACGGTCCTCGTCGTTCTGCTGCTCATGGAAATTGCTTCAAGAAACGCGCGTCGTTCTGAAAAAACACCTGAATATCGTCGATTCCGTACTTCAGCATCGCCAGCCGGTCGATTCCGATCCCGAACGCAAAGCCGCTCACTTTCTTCGGATCGTATCCCACGAATCCGTACACCGCGGGATCCACCATCCCCGCGCCAAACAATTCGATCCATCCCGCGCCTTTGCATTTCCCGCATGTGCCGGACGAAGTCGTCCCGCTCCCGCCGCAAAATACGCACGAAACGTCGAACTCCACCGACGGCTCCGTAAACGGAAAATAACTAGGCCGGAACCGCGTCTTCACGCTCGGCCCGAAAAATTGCTTCACGAAATATTCAATCGTGCCGGTGAAGTCGCAGAACGTAATGTCCGTGTCAACCGCCAAGCCTTCCACCTGATGAAACGCAAACGAGTGCGTCGCGTCCGGATTGTCGCGACGATACACGCGCCCGGGCACGATCACGCGCACCGGCGGCTTCTGCTTTTCCATCGTCCGAATTTGCATCGGCGATGTGTGCGTGCGCAGCAGTAGCTGGCTGGGCGCGCCCTTCGGCAGGTCCAGGTAAAACGTATCCATGTCGTCCCGCACGGGATGAAATTCAGGAATGTTCAGCGCTTCGAAGTTGTAATACGGAGTCTCGATCTCCGGCCCTTCCACGACCGAAAATCCAATACTGAAAAAAATATCTTCGATCTCTTGAAACACCTGCCGGATCAAATGCCGCGACCCCAGCGGCCTCACCACCCCCGGCAGGGAAATGTCCACGCGGTCCTTCGGCAGCGCTGTCTCTTCCGCGCCCGCCTCAATCGCCGCGCGCCGATCTTCAATCTCCGCGTTCACATGCGCGCGCAATTCATTCAAACCTGCGCCCACCGCCCGCTTCAAGTCCGCCGTCGCAGGTTTCAGCCAATTGTCTGTGATGAGTGTAAGTACGCCGGATTTACGCCCAAGCCAAGCGTCCCGCAGTTTCTTCCACCCGGCTTCGTCACGAACCTCGCACGCCTCCGCATCAAATCGCGCGCGCGCCTCCCCAAATAGCGCAACCAGGTGCTCGGCGCTCGTCACTCCAAGCGTAACCAGACTTTTCTCGTGCGAACCTTCGGCAGTCGCCATAATCGCAAGCTAGAGTACAACGCAGGAGCGCGATTTCTCACGCCCCCGCGCAAAATTAGTTTTGGTCAGTGAAAACGAAAGGAAACTTACGCCTTTTTTTTTGCCACAGGAGGCGCCGCAGCTCTCGCCTTTTCCGCCAGCACCGTAAATCCCGCCGCATCTTTCACAGCGATGTCCGCCAGCACCTTTCGGTCAAGCTCCACGCCTGCAGCCTTCAGCCCGTGAATCAGCTGCCCGTAAGTGATGCCATTCAACCGCGCCGCCGCGCCGATGCGCTGAATCCACAGCCGCCGGTATTGCCGCTTCTTCACGCGACGGTCGCGCTTCGCATAACGATCCGCGCGATTCGCTGCTTCCTGTGCCGACTGGTACAACTTGCTCTTTGTGAGGAAAAATCCTTTGGTCCTCTTGAGGTACTTCTTCCGCCGTGCCCGGCGTTTAGTGCCGCGTTTTACGCGTGCCATGGGTTTGTCTCCTTGTAATGCAGGGTCTTCGGATCCACGCCTCTTCTTACTGTAGTGGCGGGTCTTTAAACCCGTTCTTTTTTCTCTTAGATTTGCAGAGACAAACAGGGCGTGCACACGCGCAAAAAAACCTTACGCGCAACACAACGGGTTTGTCTCTGGTGTGTACTGCTTTGTCCTCGGCGTTAGCCGGGACGAATCGGCCGGCAGGCACCCGTGTAGCTCTGCCTGGCGCGATATGCGCTCGCCGTTTCCAGCAAGCGCTGTGCGGAACCGAAATCCCGCCTTTCTTAAATAACCGCAATCCGCCGAAGCACATTGCGTTCACTCAGAAATTCTTTTCGTTCGATGCTTTGTAGCGGCGATTTTACATCGCCATCTTCGCGCCGTCGGTCTTACAATCCGTAAGGCAGCATCTGCATCGTCTTCAGCTTGTCTGCTTTGCTCACTTGCGTCAGCTTCTTGAGCTTCCGCATCCGCTTAGGAGCCTTGGTTCCCAGCAAGTGACGCTTCCCGGAGTGCATCCGGAGGATCTTCCCCGTGGCAGTAATCTTAAATCGCTTCGCTGCGCCGCGGTGCGTCTTCAGTTTCTTTTTTGGTTTCGATCGATTGCGTGGCATGACTCGAAATTCTCTCCTGTTTCTATTCTTTCCTTATTCTGTCATCCCGACCGGAGTAGCCCGTTTTTTTTCCTGCGTGCAGTTTTTTGCACGCCGGGCTACGGAGCGGCGGGACCTTAGGCTTACTTTCAAATTCACCAATGCCGCTGTGACAAAACCGCGTACCGCAGAAACTCTTACGCCTTTACCGGCCCACCGCCACTCTTTTTCGGCGCCAGCAACGCTACCAGAACGTTTCCTTCCATCCGCGGCATCGTTTCAATCTGTCCGTGTTCGCCGATTTCGCCTAGCAGCCGCGTCATCTTCGCGCGGCCCACTTCCTGGTGCGCCATTTCGCGCCCGCGATGAAAAATCATCGCGCGCACTTTGTGCCCTTCTCCCAGGAACCGGATGATCTGATTCTTGCGAACCTGATAATCGTGTTCCGCCGTCGCCGGCCGGAACTTCACTTCTTTCAACGCACTCCCGCGGCTGCTCTTCCGCTGTTCGTGCGCCTTTTTATTTGCCTGGTAGAGGTACTTGCCGTAATCCGTGATTTTGCAAACGGGTGGATCGGCCGTCGGCGAAATTTCCACAAGATCGAGGCCTTTTTCGCGAGCCATCTTAATGGCTTCGAACGGTTGCATCACCCCAAGCTGCCCGCCCTCTTCGTCAATCACCCGGATTTCACGAGCACGGATCCGGTCATTCACTCGTATCCGGTCGCTCTGTTGCCGGAAATTCCGATCTGCGATAATTCCCCCTTAGTTTCTACAAAAGGCCGCCGCGTCCACCCCTGATGGTGCTCAGCCCGATTCTACTCAAGCCCTCCACGCAGAACTCTCCGCACAGGGACAGGCTAAAAAGTATAGCACGCCCCCCGAACCCTCCCACAAGCATCTATTATTTCTTGGTGGTGCCTCAGTTTGATTGGATTGCCGTACAAGGAGTGTCGTTATGGGCGATGAAGTAGGCCGTGAGCCAGTGCATGATCCTCAGGATTTGGAGCGGCTATTGGTTTCTCGAGAGAGGGCGGGAGACGTCGACGGAATGGCGGCCCTTTATGAGCCCCATGCCGTCCTTGACTGCGGTGACGGACGGTTGACCTTAGGCAGGGAAGCAATCCGAGCGTTCTACGCCGGACTGGTGGCTATGGGTCGAAAATTTGACTTCGGAGATCAACGCCCGGCCGTAATCAGTGGAGACTTGGCGCTCACTTCAACTCGCCTTCCCGATGGCAGCGTGACCGCTGAGATTGCCCGCCGACAAAGCGACGGAACATGGCTTTGGGTCATTGATCAGTTCTCCATTGCGTAGCGCGTCGACCCATTAGCCGGTAGTCTGCCGATAGCGAAAATCCAATCCGGTCACCCACTCAATTCCATCTCGCCCTTCGGCCCCGCAATCCGCGCTCTCAGCCTGGCTCTTTCGCCCGGGCTAACTTGCACTTCCAGCCCTGCCATCTGAATTTTTTTCGCTAACTCGTTCGGCTCCGGACTCTCCACCCAAAACTTTACGAGCGTACATCCCTTCGGCGCGTCCACGGACGGATGTACCGAATCCGTGCTCCATTCGATGAAGAACGGCAATAACCCTCCCGCGTCTTCCTTAAGCGCCAGCGTCTTCCACTGCAACACCGTCCCATCCGGACGCTTCCGCGAACCGGGCGTCGGTCCCGCCGCCACCACGCCAGCCTTCGACAATTTCTCCGCAAACGCCACAATATCTCCCGGATGCGCCGCCCACGTCACCAGCCTAGGCTCAAGCAACTCCCTCAAATTCATTCTTTCCACGGAGCTCTGCGACTCTTTTATCGCCGCCTGTTTCGGATCCGGCGCAATAATCTCCAAATAATGTCGCTCCCCCAGCGACAGCAACGCATTCTGCGTTCCTCGCCCGGGATGCACCCCTCCAAACGCCGCCCGCACTCCCGCTTGGCCCTCCACAAAGGCAATCCCCCGCTCCAAATCGCTGCAACCCAGCAAAATATGATCCAGCACGTCCGGCACCTGCTCTCCTTCGACCAAAAAACGCGGCAACACCGCTGCGCCCGCCGCCAGAATCAAAAACTCCCGCCGCGAATTCATTTCATCACTCCAACCTTTGAACCTGCAGCCAAGCATACGTCACCTATAATTTCAAACCCGCCCATCTATTTGCTTACACACCAGCGCCGAGGCGCGACATTATTTAGCCCAGTGCGTGAGCACTGCGTACTTTGACGCGGCAACATCGAGCCCCGTAGGGGCGACACGCTCTGTTCGGCTTATTTGACTACTTATACGCAACAATCAGCCGGTCCAATCCAATCGCTGGAGCCGTCAGTTCGGTTCTCGCAAAGCCCGCATCCTTGGCCATCGCCTCGTACTCCTTCAGCGTGTACGCATCGCCGGTCGGCGTCGTCGCGAGCATCATCATGCTGAAAGCCGCCGCCGTTGGTGGCGAAATCCGGTCGTCGTTCGGCACCAGGTCCACAATCGCGGCTCTGCCGCCCGGCGCCAAAGCCGCATGTACTTTCCGCAAGAACCGCGTGCACGTCGGAATGTCAAAATGATGCAGAAAGTTCGTGATTAGCACCAGGTCATAACCCGTTCCAAATTCCGCTTCAAACGCATCTCCCGGAATCAGGTGATGTCGTGCCGCAATCCCCGCCGCCTTTGCGTTTTCCTCCGCCACGGCCAGCACATTCTTCCAGTCCGTCGCGTAAATCTCCGCCGCCGGATTGTGCCGCGCCACCGCAATGCCAAAAATTCCGTGGCTCGCCGCGATGTCGAGCACCTTCTTTGCTTCGCCGCCTTTAGCGAGCTCCATCGCCATCACTTCCGCCGGAAAACTCATCAGCGGCATCATCGCCCGAGCAAATTCCACCCAGTCCGGATTCTCCGGCACCAGTGTTCCTTGCCCGAGCGCCGTTCCTCCCAGCCGCACCGCGTCCGTCATTAGTTCGTGTCCTTTTCGAATGCGACCCGTAAGCAGGAAATCAATCGCGCCTCCAACATAAGCCGGCGAATGCCGGTTCAGAAAGGCCGCAGCATCCGGCGCCAGCCCGTACCGTTGGTTCTCCTTGGTCAGGAATCCATGAATCGCCAGAAAATCGCACAGGATTCGAACCCCGCGTTCCGCCGCTTTGCACCGTTCGGCAATCGCCGCAGGCGTCGTTTTGCCTTCCGCGATGGCCGTGAACACCTCCAGCTCGATGGCCGCCTTCATCGCCTCCGTCTGTTGATGTGCGTTCACTGCGCTGAAGAACCGGTCCGGCGTCGGTTGTTCCGCCGTCTTTGCAGCCGTGGCGTCATGCATTCCGTTTGTCATGTTGTCTCCGATTGTGGTGGGACTCTCGCAGCAGGGATCAAGGCCAATTGCGCCTCACCATACAGCACCCGCCCATCTCCGGCAAGCCGTAAACCTCTCATCCGTCCCTCGATCCGAACCGCAGTTTGTAGCGGCGATCTTATGTCGCCACGTTTTTCTTGGTTTGCTTTCTCTTTATCCGCTCTGAACCTAACCGAAGGCGTCGCGCTAATTCACCATAGTCGCGCTAATTCACCATAATCGTCGCCGCATTCTGTTTCCACGTATAGCTCGGTGTCCACTTTGGGCCATAGGCGCCCCCGTTCACTGAATACTTGCCAGTTTTCGCTGGGTCCGCAACGGCCCGGGCCGGCACTGAGTGTAAACGGCGGAGTTGCGAGCGTTGTGCATAAAACCCGGCAATCTTTGTGGCGAGAGGTTCCATCGAGCCTGCGAGCGAGAATTTCGCGCCCGTAAGTCCTCTATTTGCCACTCATACGAAAACAACCGAGGTATACCCGAACTATTCTTTACCCCGAGGTCCACTCCCGAGGGGCCACATGGGGAATGGCGAGCTTTCAGCCGATCGTTCTTTCGGCAACTTCTTTTTGCAGGGATTCCACAACTTCACCCAATGGCTTCGGTCCCAAATCGCCTTTGCTCCGGTGCCGTACGCTCACCGTGCCTGCCTCGGCTTCTTTCCCGCCGACCACCAGCATGTACGGAATCTTCTGCAACTGCGCGTCACGAATCTTCGCCGGCAACTTTTCATTCCGGTCGTCCAGATGCACACGCAGCCCATGATTCTTCAGCGTCTCGTGAATATGCTTCGCGTAATCCGCAACTTTTTCGCTCACCGGACAAACCTGCACTTGCACCGGGGCAAGCCACAGCGGAAACGCCCCTGCATAGTGTTCGATCAAAATCCCAAAAAACCGCTCCACCGACCCGAGCAGCGCGCGATGCACCATCAGCGGCTGATGCTTCGCGCCGTCTTCGCCCACATATTCCAAACCGAATCGCGCCGGTAAATTGAAATCAAACTGCACCGTCGTCAGTTGCCACGGTCGGCCAATCGCGTCAATCAACTTCACGTCAATCTTCGGCCCATAAAACGCCGCTTCGCCTTCCATCTTTTTGAACGGAATCTTCAACCGTTCCATCGTGTTCGCCAGCGCCGCCGTCGCGCGGTGCCAATCCTCCGGCTTTCCCGCGTAATTTTCCGGATGCGCCGGATCCCAATCCGAAAGCTCCACTTCAAATTTGTCGAACCCAAAATTCTTCATCACCGCGTATGCAAAATCGATGCACGCTTCCACTTCCGATTCGATCTGCGAAGGCATGCAGAAAATGTGAGCATCGTCCTGCGTGAATCCGCGCACGCGCAGCAATCCATGCAGCACGCCGCTCCGCTCGTAGCGGTAAACCGTACCCAGCTCCGCCAGCCGCACCGGCAATTCGCGGTAACTCCGCAGCTTCGATTTGAAAATCAGAATGTGCCCGGGACAATTCATCGGCTTGAGCTGGTATTCCGCTTTCTCCACCTCAATCGGGCCGAACATATTGTCTTTGTAAAAACCGGTGTGCCCGCTCGTGTTCCACAAATCGCGCCGCATGATGTGCGGCGTATAAACCAGATCGTACCCGCGCGCCATCAATTCTTTGCGCAACCAATCTTCCACTGTATTCCGAATCAGCCCGCCCTTCGGATGCCAGAAAATCAGCCCGGGCCCCGCCTCTTCCTGCACGCTGAACAAATCCAGCTCAACGCCCAGCCTGCGATGATCACGCCGTTTCGCCTCTTCCAGCCGGTGCAAATATTCATCCAGCTCTTTTTGCGTGAAAAACGCCACCGCATAGATCCGCTGCAGTTGCGCGTTGCCTTCCTGTCCCTTCCAGTAAGCGCCCGCCACGCTCATCAATTTGAATGCCTGAATCCGCTTCGTCGAAGGAATGTGCGGCCCGCGGCAAAAATCAATGAATTTTCCCGTCGTGTAAAACGACACCATCGGTTCCGTCGCTTTTTCTTCCACAAGCTCGCATTTGAAAACCTGATTGGTTTTCTTGTAGAGCTCAATAGCTTCCGCTTTCGGCAGCAGTTTTCGCTCGTTCGGCAAATCCTGCGCCGCAAGCTCGTGCATCTTCTTTTCGATCTTTTCCAAATCGTCCGGAGTAAACGGCTGCTCGCGCAAAAATTCGTAAAAAAATCCATTCTCGACGGGAGGCCCAATACCAAGCTTCACGTTCGGATACAACTCCATGACAGCCGCAGCCAACAAGTGCGCCGCCGAATGGCGGTACACAAAAAGCGCATCAGCGTCCTTGTCGGTAAGAATCTTCAGCTTCAGGTCCTGTTCAAGCGGGCGACGCAGATCGATCAGATATCCGCCATCGGAAACCGGGTCACCGAATCCCGAAAGCGAGCCATTGTTGGAATAGGCCTTGGCGGCGAAAGCGGCATCAGCAAGGCGAGGCGAAATACCTTTCGCAACGTCATAAGCAGTCGTCCCTTTGGGGACATCTTTGACGCTGCCATCGGGAAGTGTGATGTGAATGTTGTCCATGCGTTCCATGCCTGGAAGCAGAAGCAACAAGCTTATCGGCGGCACGAACCAGAATCAAGGAGCCGCGCGAGTTCGATGCTAAAGGATTGTAACGTTGGGAAGATTGCCAAAATGAACTTCACCAGTAACCAACCGGGCGTTTTCCACGACGGATTTCGTGCAGATGAGTGCATCGGCCATGGCAATGCGGAATTTGACGATAGGGCTATCGGCTTACCAAGCCGCACCATCTGCCTTAAGTTCGCCTCTGGCGCGTATTTGCTCGAAGGCCGGTTCGGTACGGAGCCAGTTTTGGAATTCAGTGGAGTCGGCGGGCTTAATGCGATGAAGAGTTTCGAGCGCGGCTTTGCGGTCTTTGTCGAGGGCTTGGGCGACCGCGAGGCGGCGGAAGGGCCATTCGGAGTCGGGTCTGGCTTCGGCAGCTGCGGAAAAATAGCGCGCGGCAACGCGGTAGTCCTTTTTGTCCAACGCACCGTTGCCAGCTTCGATGGCACCGATAAAAATTCCAGCAAGAGCGCGCTTCAAAACAATAGCGCGATCCGGTTTCTTTTCCGTTTCCGCCCGCAGCCGCAAATCGCGAACGTCCTGCATGACATTTGGCTGCTCTTCGGAACGCGGCGCTTCCAGATTTTCTTTTGCCGGCAGCGCGCCAAGAATCTGGTTGCTCAAGCGTTCCTGATCGGCGGAGTCATTTCGTTCACGTTTGAGCGCGTCTTGCGCGGATTTTCCGCGCGAAAGCTCTTCCGCCTTTGTGCGAAATGCGCTGACGTCAGTCAAGCCTTCGTACGTTGCCGCAATCTGTTTGTACTGCCGCCATGCCGCGAGCGCATCGCCATTTGCAGAATACTTTTCCGCCGCCGCAACGGCTGTTTTCAATTCCGTGGAAATGAAATCTTCGTCGCGCGGCTCGCGATTTGTGCGCATCGCCTGAATGCGAAACCACACCAGCGCTTCGCCCATGACTTCGCCGGGAGCCCATTCGTGGACACCGTCAAAGATTCGCAGCCAGTGCGCATATCCAGCTTGTTCCAGTTTTTCCTGCAGAGGAATTATTTCGCTGTAGTTGAAGTCCAGAATGCCGACGGCGGAGAAAACAGGAAATGGCGTCTCGCGCGAGGGCGGCGAACCCTGCGAGAAGCCCGCGCCGCTCAGCAGAACGCCGGCGGCACATTTGCAAAGTTGGGCGAGTTGCGAAGCGACGCGAGCGCCCCGGAAAAAACCGGCGAAATAAATTCGTTTGAGGTCCACGGAAAAGCGTTCTTGTGCATCGCGAACCATCGCGTCCGCCGCATCAAATTCCATTTTCCACGGCCCGTTTCGAGAGTTATTCGATGCAACGGCGATAAAACCGTAGCGCTCGGCAGCTTCTTTCATCAGCTCGACGGGAATTTTGCCGCGCGCTCCCGGATCAAATACAAAAACAATGGACCAGGCGCGATCGGGAGAGTAATTGGAGGGCAGATACAACGCATAGGATTGCTCGAGGTTTTTTGCGCAGACAACGCGCTCGGCAATTTTTCCCGGCTCCAGATTTGCGGGCGGCGCAACCGGAGCGGGAACCTGCCCATCACAGGTCACCGCGAGGGACAGCGCGCCGAGTAGGAAAGCGAATATTTTCACGCGATGAGTATCGCGCGCAATTTGGCTGATTCGCATCAGAAATTTCAAGCAGGAAGAATTTGCCGGAATCGGGAATAATGTTTCGGCGAGGAACAGAATGAATCGAATCGTGAGGAACTTGCTACTGCTGTTGGCGGGAATCGTTGTATCAGATGCGGCTGCGCAAGAGCCGCAGAGAATCAAAGGGCCGGACGAACGATACAAAGTGGACATACTGGTTGTGGTGGCGCATCCGGACGATGAGGGCGGGGTGACGCCTTATCTTGCGCGGGCCATTTATGACCTGCACAAAACCGTGGCGGTTGTGTACGGCACGCGGGGAGGCAGCGGCGGCAATGATTACCGCCGCGAACATGGTCCGGCGATGGCTGACGTGCGTGAAATTGAAGCGCGGCAGGCCTGCGCGAAATTCGGCATCGACAAGGTATGGTTTCTCGGAGGAAAAGATACCGCTTCGCAAAACGTGTTGAATTCCCTGGCGAACTGGGGACACGGCGAGAGTCTCGAAGAACTAGTGCGTATCGTGAGGCTCACACGACCAGAGGTCATCATCAGTTGGTTGCCGTCGATATTTATCGGAGAAAATCACGGGGATCATCAAGCCGCGGGAGTTTTGGCGACCGAAGCGTTTGATCTCGCCGGCGATCCCGTGGCATTTCCCGCGCAGGCGGCGGGAGCAAGCAAACGGCTCGAACCTTATCTGGAGAATCTGACGCCGTGGCAGCCGAAGAAAATTTATTTTTTCTCAGACGCGCGTGATTCAAAACGATTTACAGGCAAAGGCTTTGCTTATTCCGTGCGGGAAATCTCTCCTTCGCAGAAAAAACCGTACTGGTTTCTCGCCATGGATTCCGCCAGATTGCATTTGACCCAATTTCCTGAAGAGGCTCAACGGATGGCCGGTCTGAGCGAAGCGGAAATTGAAAAATTAATGAGCGATCCAAAAAATTTATGGTGGAGTGAGCCGGAAACACTGATTTTTGGAAAATCCGTGAATCCCGGCCCTACGGCGGCTGCCGGCGACATCTTCGACGGAATCGTTACCGGAGAAGAAATTGTCGGCGAGCCACCGCGTCGACAGCTCGCATCCATTCTGCCATTGGCAGAAGAAACGCAGCTCTACCTCGGAGGACCGTGGCTCTTTTACAAAGAGTTTCGGCAAGCGCATTGGGTGCTGGGCCTGCCACAGCCGGCGACGCCAGAAATCGCAGTGAAATCCGGATCATTGCTTTACGTTCCGCTCGTTGTCCTGCACAAGGGAGGAATTCCTCTGTCAATCACCATAAAAGTCGCTGCACCGGAAGGGTGGAAAGTCACCAGCGGAGAAGGACGATTACTTCTGCCTGCGGAACACCAAACAGCACTACGCGTGGAGATTCAGACGCCGGAACTATCCGCGGATGCTTTGAAGACTGAGCAACCACAAAATGTTTCCGTTCAGCTGATTGTCGATGGCAAGCAAATTGGTCTGGTTCAATTAAACGTGTTGTTGGGGAAAAGCGGGCTGCCACAATGAGCGGTGAACATGTACGAACTATTTTTTCGCGCGGGCGGATTCCATTTGTTCCCAGACGGAATCGGGAAGCATGGCGAGGTCGTTGAATTCGCCGGCGCCGCGAAGCCACTGGCCACCGTCAATGACGACGCATTCGCCGTTGATATATTCGGACATATCGCTGATGAGAAATGCCGCAAGATTTGTGAGCTCTTCGTGGCGGCCAAAACGTTTCATCGGATGTTTGTCGCGCGAATGTTCTTCAAATTGTTTTGAGGGAATGAGGCGCGACCAGGCGCCTTCCGTGGGAAACGGTCCTGGCGCAATCGCATTCAGCCGGATGTGATACTTGGCCCACTCCACGGCGAGCGAAGTGGTCATGGCAAGAACACCTGCTTTCGCGCACGCGGAAGGAACGACAAAACCGGAGCCGCAATTCGCCGATGCGTACGTGGTCACAATGTTCAGCACGTTGCCGGCAAGTTTTTGCGCGATCCAGCGCTTGCCGAAAGCTTGCGTGCAGTGAAACGAACCGTTGAGCACGATTCCGACGACGGCGTTGAACGCGTTGGGGCTTAGGGTTTCCGTGCGCGCCATGAAGTTTCCAGCGGCGTTGTTCACGAGCGTATCAATCCGGCCGTATTGTTGATCGGCCGCGGCCGCTGCGGTTTCCACCGCGGCGGGATCGCGGACATCGCACGTGGCGAAAGCGGCGGCGCCGCCCGCGCGATGAATTTCATCGCAAACTTTCATCAAAGGCTGTTCGCGCCGGCCGATGATAAAAATTCGCGCGCCAAGTTCGGCAAAACGCAACGCCATGGAACGGCCGAGACCAGAGCCACCACCGGTGATGAAAATTGCCCGGTCCTTCAGCAAATCATTCTGAAACACGATTCACCTCTTTTGGTGTCGCGCGCAAAACTGTTCCGGTTGAGGTTATCAGCAAGCGGGAGGAGAAAAATAAAATTAATTCGGATGCATTTCCGCGGGGATGGGGCGCCCCATCACTTTTGCGTATTCGGAAGCAAAAAGGTCGCTTGTGGGGAATTCTTCGGTGAGTTCACGAAGAAGTTTTTCCGCAAGCGGATTTTGTTTTTCACGGCGCGCGGCAAGAGCCAAAAGAATTTTCGCAAAAGGTTTCAAATAGCGGCCATTGTCCGCGGCATTTTGCATCTGTTCCATGCCGAGTCTTTTATCGCCGTGGATGTTGCCGAACCAGAGCATGAAGCGCGTTGCGCCGCTCAGACTGCCGATGATGTAGTTCGCGCAACCAAGTGCAACGAATGCGTCCAAGGCATCGGGGCGCTGCGCAAGCAGTTCTTTTGCGTCCTGATTTGCTTCCTTAATCAGTTTCAGTGCATCGAGCTGCTTTTTTTCGAGAATACTGTCGGCGTTCGATTCCATGCCGGCGGAAATCGCCAAGGCGAACAGAGCTTCGGGATCCTTGTGATGCTCGGAAAGGCGAGTTTTGGCAAGGACGCGCGCGCTGGTTAACGCCGCGCGGAAATTCCTCATGCGTTCGGGATCAGGTTTACCCTCTATGCCCTTAAGAAATCTTCTTTCGTTTAGAAAAAAATCACTGGTCAGCACGCCCTGGCGATAGAACTCTTCAAAAAGATAACTGGCGGCAATCGCGGCTTGCGGAAAAGGTTCCGTAGGATGCGCATCGGCCCAGGAAGAAAACGTGGAGCGCGCTTCCGGGAAATGCTGCGTATAAAGCAGGCGGAATCCGTCGGTGAGCTCCGGCACACCGGTGAGGCCAGGGTTTGGGAAAGGAGGATCCTCTGCGCGCGCAGAAGAGATTCCTGGAAAAGCGGCGAATGCCAAAATCGCGAAAGCCGGAATCAGAAGTGAAGCGATTCTGCGCATTAGAAGAGTCCTGGCACGAAACGTGGTTTGGACGACATTGCGGCGCGGTAATCCGGGTCCGCGAAGAGAACGCGCTCTTCCGTGGAAAGGCGTTGCGAAAGAACGAAGGCGTGAGCCAGCGATCCGGCGACTGCTGTAATCCACGCTGTGTGAATCAGGGGCAGAAAAAACATTTCCAAAAATACCGCGGCGTAGTTTGGATGCCGTACGTAGCGAAAAGGACCCGACGTAACGACGCCGAGTTTGGTGGAATCCATAACCTGGACGTTCCAATGCTCACCGAGAGTGCGGATGACCCACCAACGAATCGCGTTGGCGACGAGAAAGAGCGCAAAAGAAATCGTGGCGAGGACGGGAAGAAAAGGCCGGTGAAGAAAAACGACTTCCACGGCGGCTCCAATGAGAACGAGAGTGTGCAGCAGAACCATCCAGCGGAATTTCGGGTCGGTGACTTTCGCTCCGCCGTCGGCGACGATCTGTTTTTGATGGCGCTTGGAAATTTGCAACTCGACGATGCGCAAGGCGGCGACAGCGAGCAACAATACGAGAAACGCGATGACGTTTAAGCCCATTGGAGCAAAAGGAATTCGGCGCTGAAGCCCGGTCCGAACGCGCCGGCAAAAGCTAGGTCACCGGCTTGCAGGGGCCGCTTCTCCAGCCATTCCTGCAGAATAAAGAGGATGGTAGCACTCGATAGGTTGCCAACAGTGCCCAAAATATCCCAGGAAGGCTGCGTATCGGCTTTCGTCAGACCGAGGGCTTCTTCGACGTTGGAAAGCAAACGCGAGCCGCCGGGATGCAAAATCCAGCCTTTGATTTGTTCCTGCGTGAGGCCGCGCCTTTTGAGGAAACAGTCCACGAGTTCGCGCATTTTTGCGCCGATCATTTCCGGAACGTCTTTCGAGAGAAGAATGTGAAAGCCAGAGTCGCGAAGATCGAAGCCCATGGCGTCGAGAGAATTGGGGAAAGTGTAAGTTTCGGAAGAAAGAATTTTTGGGCCGTGATTTGGTTTTCCCGTGACGACTACTGCGGCGGCGCCATCTCCGAACAGGATCGAGGAGATGAGGTTTGCCTGCGAAATGTCTTTGCGCTGGAAGGTCAGGGACGGGAGTTCGACAGAGACGATGAGAACGTTGCGGCCGGGATAGGCTTGCAGGAAATCCGCAGCGCGGCCGAGAGCCATGGCGCCCGCGGCGCAGCCCAGTTCCGTGAACGGCATACGGCGGACATCCGAGCGGAAGCCGAGGCGGTTAATCATGTGCGCGTCGAGCGAAGGAATCATGAAGCCAGTGCAGGAGACGGTGATGATGAGATCAATTTCTTCCGGCTTCATGCCCGCGCGTTCCAGGCACTTCTCGGTTGCTTCCAAGCCGAGCCGGATGGCGTGGTCCATGTACTCCTCATTCGTTTTGGAAAGAGGGCGCGGCTCGACGGTGTATTCGATGGGAAAAATGGCGTGACGTTTGTGGACCTGAGCGTTGTCCACAATGCTCATCATGGCTTCGAGGCGGCGTTCGGGAATGTCAAAGACGCGGCCCATGTAGTACTTGACGTCGTCGCGCGTGATGGTGTGCGGCGGCACGGCGGTTGCCGTAGCCGCGATGGCGCAAGAATGGGCATAACCGGTTTTAGCGGGCATGGTCACGATTCGATTGAGTCTTTCTGGCACGGAAACCAGAGCCCCTGTGCCGGGCCGGGCCTGTCATACCGCCCCTGTAAATAGCCAAAAATTGCGACGACCTTCGAGAAGCCGCCTCGCGTGGGCGACACTCTATCCTAATTTGCCGATTCTTTGCAGCCCTGCCATCTTCCTGCTGTTGACCTGAGGTAAGCTACAGCCGCTATGAACAAACAAGCTGATTTCCGTCGCAAGCGGTATCGCCCGCGAATCCCCTTCTTCCTACTATCCCTATTGTTTGCCTTCTGCGCAACCCTGGAGGCGCAAGAGAGTTCACCAATCCTGGTGATGGTGTCCGTGGACGGAATGCGGCCGGATTACATTACGCACGCCGATGAGCACGGGGCCAAGGCTCCGAATCTGCGGCGGTTTATAACGGAGGGGACGTATGCCGAAGGCGTTCAGGGAGTGGTGCCGACCGTGACGTATCCGAGCCACACGACGCTGGTGACGGGGGTGTGGCCGGCGAAGCACGGGATTTATGCCAACGCGCTTTTTGACCCACTCGATAAGGGGAAGATGGCGTGGTATTGGTACGCGGAGGATTTGAAGGCGCCGACACTTTGGGATGCCGCGGCGCGAGCTGGGCGGACTACGGCGAGCATTCAATGGCCGGTGACGGTCGGCGCAAAGATTACGTGGGACATTCCGGAAGTTTGGCGCGCGGGAGATGAGAACGATTTGAAGCTCGTGCGAGCGGTGTCCACGCCGGGACTGTTGGCTGAGGCGGAGAAAGAGATTGGCGTATATCGCGGCGGGATTGACGCTTCGATCGAAGCCGACGAAGTGCGGGCGAAATACGCGGAATGGATTTTGGAGAAGAAGCGGCCGTCGTTGTTGTTGCTGCACATCAGCGCGCTGGATCACGTTGAGCATCAGACGGGGCCGTTTTCGACGGAGGACATTGCGGTGCTGGAGCGGCAGGATGCGGCGATAGGAAAGCTGCGTGCGACGGCGGAGCGGATTTTTCCCGGGCGCGTGATTTTTGCGGTGGTTTCGGATCATGGATTCGTGAAAGTGGAAAAGCAGATTAATTTTGGTCCTGCATTCGCGCAGGCGGAGCTGATTACGCTGGATGCGAAGGGAAAAGCGACGGACTGGAAAGCGTTTCCGTGGGAAACGGGTGGTTCGGCGGCGATTGTGTTGAAGGACCCGAAGGATGCAGCGGTCGCAGCGCAAGTGCGCGAGCTCCTGGCGAAATTGGCGAGCGATCCTGCCAATGGAATTGACCGCGTGCTGGACGCGGATGATTTGCATAAGAGAGGCGGGTATCCAACGGCTTCGTTTTTCGTGGGATTGAAGCCGGGATGGAAGAACGGATATTCGCTGACTGCGCCCGTGGTGGAAAGCATCAAGGCCGGCGGGACGCACGGGGCGTTGCCAGATTTGCCGGAGTTGCGGTCGTCGTTTTTTGTGGTGGGACCGGGAGTGCCGGCGGGGAAGAAGATTGAGTTGATGGATATGCGGGATATTGCGCCGACGCTGGCGCATTTGGCGGGGATGGAGTTGGCGAGTGCGGATGGGAAAAGTCTACTTCCTTAGTCAATCGCTCGAAAGCGCGGACATTGGAAATAGGGGAAGGAAGAGGGGAACGGTTTTCCGCATTTCCTGCGTCTCCTCGAAACACTATACGCTTCGTTAGCTGGCGGCTTCCTGGCTGGCGCGGATTTCTTGCCAGCGGCGGGGGCGCTTGTTGGCCTGCAGAACTTTCTTGCGCAGGCGGATTGTTTTTGGCGTGATTTCAACGAATTCATCGTCGGCGATAAATTCGATGGCTTGTTCGAGGCTTAGCTCGCGGTGCGGGATGAGGCGAATGGCTTCATCGGCTGAGGACGAGCGCATGTTGGTGAGTTTCTTTTCGCGGGTGACGTTTACTTCCATGTCCTGCTCGCGGGAATTTTCGCCGATGATCATACCTTCATAAACGTCCACGGTTGGACCGACGAAAAGTTCGCCGCGCTCCTGCAAACCCCAAAGAGCGTAGGCAGTGGAAACCCCAGCACGATCGGCGACGAGCGCGCCCGTGGGACGCAGCGCCATTTCTCCGCCGTAGTCAATCCAGCCTTCGAAGATGGAGTGAATGAGAGCGGTGCCGCGCGTATCGGTAAGGAGCTGGCTGCGGAGGCCGATGAGGCCGCGCGAAGGAATTCTAAATTCGAGGCGGACGCGGCCGGAACCGTGGTTGCTCATCTTGGTCATTTCGCCGCGGCGCGAGCCGAGGGTTTCCATGATGATGCCGATGAAATTGTCCGCGACATCGATGACTAGACGCTCTTGCGGTTCGAGCTTGCGGCCGTTTTCGGTGCGCACGACGATTTCCGGTTTGCCGACCATCAATTCGAAACCTTCGCGGCGCATCGTTTCGATGAGGATAGCGAGCTGGAGTTCGCCGCGGCCGAGAACGCGGAAGGATTCGGGCGTGTCCGTGTCTTCCACGCGAATGGAAACGTTGGTGAGCAACTCTTTTTGGAGACGATCGCGGAGGTCGCGCGAAGTGAGATAGCTGCCTTCGCGGCCGGAGAGCGGGCCACTGTTGACCGTGAAAATCATGGCCAGCGTGGGCTCATCAATGATGAGCGGTTCGAGCGGCGCGGGATTATCCAAATTCGTAAGGCTTTCACCGATTTGAATGCCTTCGACGCCGGCGATGGCGACGATGTCACCCGCGACGACTTGTTCGGCTTCGTCGCGCTCGAGGCCGCGGAAGGTGAAGAGCTTGGTGATTCTTGTGGACTGGATTTTTCCATCGAGCTTGCTGATGCCGACTTCTTCGCCGCGATTGAGCGTGCCATTGAAAACGCGGGCGATGGCGATGCGGCCGAGGAATTCGCTGTAGTCGAGATTCATCACTTGCAACTGAAGAACCGCGGACGGATCGGCGGCTGGCGCAGGAATTCTTGCGACGATCGTTTCGAAGAGAGGAAGCAAATCCTTGGAGCCGTCGCCTTCGGTGCGATGCGCTACGCCTTCACGCGCGTTGGTGTAGATGACGGGGAAATCGAGCTGGTCTTCGGTGGCATCGAGATCAATGAATAGATCGTAGATTTCGTCGAGGACTTCTTTTGCGCGGGCGTCGGTGCGATCGATTTTGTTGAGCACGACGACGGGAGGAAGTTTTGCGGCGAGAGCTTTTTGTAAAACGTAGCGCGTTTGCGGGAGCGGGCCTTCGCTGGCATCCACGAGGAGGACTACGCCATCCACCATGCGGAGGGCTCGTTCGACTTCGCCGCCGAAGTCGCTGTGACCGGGCGTGTCCACGATATTGATTTTGGTGTCGTGGAAAAAGAGAGCAGTGTTTTTGGCGAGAATGGTGATGCCGCGTTCGCGCTCGAGGTCGTTCGAATCCATGACGCGTTCGATGAGTTCCTGATTAGCGCGGAAGATGCCGCTCTGGCGGAGCATGGCGTCCACGAGAGTGGTTTTGCCATGGTCCACGTGGGCGATGATGGCGATATTACGGATGTTTGCGCTCATAAGTGCTTTGTCTTCTTGCAGATACAAAAATAGCTGCTGGAACAACCAGCAGCCCGGACAATTCTCCTTGTTCGGTGACTTCTCAGGTGCGGTCGAGCAAAGAATAGTTTAACAGATGCGGCGGCGAGCGGCCAGTGCGGGAGCTCGTGATATCCTCGCGGTGCTTGGCGCGTCTATAGCCTGAGCTATCTCGCATGCGCGAAAGGAAATTCATGCGGCCTAAGGCTCGAATCTGTTTGTTCGTACATTTTGCGCTGCTGTTCCTAATCGGCTGGACTGCGCCCGGAAGCGCGCAGGAGGCGAAGCGGCCGGATTTGGCGGTGTTGTTTGATAAGCGTGAAGTAATGATAGCGGTGCGAGATGGCGTGAAGCTGCACACGGAAGTTTATACGCCGAAGAATGCGAAGGAGCCGTTGCCGATTTTGTTTGAGCGCACACCTTACGGAATTTCCGCTCCGAATAACGGCATGAGCAATGCGCTGTATCGCTTTTCGAGCATGTTCGCGGACGGCTACATTTTTGTGTTTCAAGACATTCGCGGGCGGTACGGATCGGAAGGAAAATTTGAAATGTTGCATACGTCGCCCGATCCCGGCGATCCCAAAGGAGCGACCGAAAGCACGGACACATACGACACGATCGATTGGCTCATCAAGAATGTTCCGAACAACAACGGGCGCGTGGGGATGAACGGGATTTCTTATCCGGGATACCTGGTGACGATGGGGATGGTGAATCCGCATCCGGCGTTGAAGGCGGTTTCTGAGCAGGCGTGCATGGGCGACACATGGCTCGGCGACGACTTTTTCCATAACGGAGCGTTCCGGCTTAGCTACGGATTCGAATACACGGCATTGCTCGAAAGTTCCAAGGAAAATTTCAGTTTTCCGTTCGACAGTTTTGATTTGTATGATTTTTATTTGCGCTTCGGCGCGCTTTCGAACGCCAATGCGAAATACTTTCACGGGAAGATTCCGACGTGGAACGATTTTGTAGCGCATGCGAGCTACGACGAATTCTGGAAGCGGCATGCGGTTGCGGCGACGCTGCACGAACCGACGGTGCCAAATTTAAATGTGGCGGGCTGGTGGGATCAGGAAGATATGTTCGGACCGCTGATGACCTATGCGCGGCTGGAGAAGTCTGACAAGAAAAATTACAACTTTCTGGTGGCAGGGCCGTGGAATCACGGCGGGTGGGCGCGCGGCAAAGGCAATTCGTTGGGGGAGATTCCTTTTCACAACGATACGAGCGCTTACTTTCGCGAAAAAATCGAAGCACCGTGGTTTGCCTACTGGCTGCATGACAAAGGCAGCTTGCCAGTAAAGGAAGCGACGCTGTTCCAGACGGGAAGCGATACGTGGACTTCGTTTGATTCTTGGCCACCTCGGGAAGCGCAAACGAAGAATCTTTATTTTCGCGAGGATGGAAAACTCTCTTTTGATGCGCCGCAAGCCGCGGCCGCCGATGCGGCCGATAGTTATGTGAGCGATCCAGCGCATCCTGTGCCTTATCGTCACCGGCCGGTGGATATGACTTATCCAGAGGATCATCCGGGAAGCTGGTACACGTGGCTCGTGCAGGATCAGAGATTTGTGGACAACCGTGCCGACGTGCTGACGTGGAAAACGGAAACGCTACAAGAGGACGTTACGGTTGCGGGAAATGTGACGGCGAAACTGTTTGCTTCCACAACCGGCAGCGACGCGGACTGGATCGTTAAGCTGATTGATGTTTATCCCGAAAAAGTGGAAGAGAACTGGAAGCTCTCCGGCTTTGAATTGATGATCGCGGAAGAAATTTTTCGCGGGCGGTACCGTAATTCCTTCGAAAAGCCTGAAGCGATCGCGCCAAATCAAGTGACGCCGTTCGTGATTGATTTGCACAGCTCGAATCACGTTTTCAAAAAAGGCCACCGGATCATGGTGCAGGTACAGAGCACGTGGTTCCCGCTTTACGATCGCAATCCACAGAAGTTTGTGCCGAATATTTTTGAGGCGAAAGACGGTGACTACCAGAAGGCGACGCAGACGATTTACCGGTCGGGGAAGTATCCGTCGAGCGTGGCGGTGGACGTGTTGCCGGCCACAAAAAACTGACAACACTTCAGCTACAACAATCAAGAAACGGGGGAAGCCCATCTGAGCTTCCCCCGTTTTCTTGCCTGAATTAACCTGATGTTGCGCGGCTTAGAAAACCAACTTCAGGCCGAGCTCCATCGTGCGGCTGCCACCGTTGAAGGCGTGGTTGTTGAGGAACGAAGGGCCCGCCGTGACGAAGATGTAGCCCGTGTTCAAGGGATTGGTATTGGTCGCACCATCGAGAGCGCCGTTGTTGGTCGGCAGTCCGATGCTGAAGTTTCGATGGTTAAATGTGTTAAATGTTTCCGCCCGGAACTGCAAAGAGAAACGTTCCGTCAGCTTCGTGGTCTTGAACACGCCCATATTCCAGATGTTGAGTCCTGGAGTTGAAACGGTGTTTCTTCCGGTGGTTGCAAGGGTGCCCACGCCGGCCTGCACGAAGCGAGCCGTCGGGTCGATTGCAACGTAGCCGACGATGTTGCCATCGTTGCCGGTACCGCATGCGGCTGGATCGGAAACGATGCTCGTCGCGCCGCCAGATCCAGAGTTGCAGACGAAATTGACGCCAGTGCCTGTCAGGCCTCTTCCATTCGGATTGAAGACCGTGCGGTCTCCTGCGGAGTCGCCGTTGGCATTTGAATCCACACCTGAAAGGGCGGTAACCGGTTGGCCAGTTTCGGCGAGGTACGAGCCATTCCATTCCCATCCGTGCGCAACAACTTTAAGGAAGCTGTTGCTGGTGCTGATGTTAGGAATGTCGTAGACCCACGTGATCGCAAACTTGTGCGAATTGTTTAGAGCAGATAACCCGCGATCGCCGGCGAAATTGTAACCATCCTGTGCGCGGCGCGGGTTCACGTAGCTGCTGAATAGTTCGTTGGTCGCGTTGTCCAGGTTCTTCGAGAAGGTGTAGTTCGTCCGGAAGTAAAGTCCCTTCGTGAAGCGATGCTGGAAGTCAGCCGAAACGCCGTGGTAAGTGTTGGACCCGGCTGGAGGGAAGGTAGTTACGTTGCCGCTGAAGCCATCCACTGACAACGGCTGCGGATTGTAATTGTCGAAGTCCAAGAGGGTGCTTGCTGGGGCAGCGACAGCAGCAGGCACGTCGGCAGCACTCAGGTACGTGGGAAGCGGAGCGATGCCGCCGCCGGGGAATCGGGCATCGAATGCGGACGCAGAATTCAAGCGTTGCTGAACTGGCAAGCTGATTCCGCGAGTTCCAACGTAACGGATTTCGATGCTGGAGTTGCGGAACAATTCATGCTGAACGCCAAGCGACCAGGTAATGACCTTGGGTGCTACGTGATCGGGGATGAGGTTTGAGGTGGCTGCTCTTGCGTCCGCCTGAGTTGCCGGCGGAACGTTGACTTGAAGCAAGCCGCCGCCGAGCAAGAAGTCAGTTCCCGTGGTGCACCACGCGGGCGGGTTGGAAAGTGCGCAGGTCACTGCAGGGCTCTGTTCCGTTTGCAATTGAGGAGGCAAGCTGTTGATGGCGAAGTTGTTCGGAACCACGTCATAGGCGATCTGAGCTCCGCCGCGAACGGCCCACTTGCCATTGCCGCGGGGATCCCAAGCAAAGCCAGCGCGAGGGCCAAAATTGTTTTTGTCTGACCTTGGTTTGCGGAAGATGAGTCCTAGAGCCGGATCGTCGGAGATTGCATTCAACGCCTGGTCACCTTCCGCTTTTGGCACGCCATTATATTCATAGCGCAAACCAAGATTGAGAGTGAGTCTTGAAGTGACTTTCCAATCATCCTGGACAAACCAGTAGAAAGAGTTGTAGTTGTCCGCGACGGTTCCGGAACCTGCGCCACGAAGAGCGCCGTTGGCCCCATCAGGAACGAGGTCGTTGATGAAGGTATTGAGTGACGCGTAGTCCCACTCGCCACGGGCGCGCGGCAGATTATTCGTGGGTGCGATGTACTTCCGGGCTTCGACGCCGAATTTGATGGTGTGCTTGCCCCGGATCGAAGTGATGTTGTCTGAAAGCTGATATATGTTCTGAACATAGCCTTGTGGCGCAAGGCTGAAAGGGCCGACGTTGCTGCCGAATTCGTCGATTTCCAAGTTGGGAAAATTGGAGAACGGACCGGGAACGGTAAGGTTTGGTCCATTCAAGCGAGAGTAGGATGCGCGGAAATCGTTAATCCAGCGCGGGCTGATGGCCCATGCGTCGGTGAAGAGTCCCTTCCGGGCATCCACGCTCTGGGTCCCGGTGAATTGCGTCTGGGGTTGCACAGGATTTACCTGCGGCAAGCGAAGGCGGTCATAGAGGAAGCGCCCGCGCAACTGATGTTTGCCGAGGTTAGCATCGCCGTTGACAGTGAAGTCGTGTTCGTTGAAAAACGCAGGCGCAACCGATTGGAAGGTGCCGACGTCGATGGCTTTGCCGTTGACGCAAGCGAAGGAAGCTACCGGATCGCCTGAGCCCGTATTGCAATGAGCAGCTCCGTTGGATGCCGGAGCGAGAGGAAACTGAGACAAGATCTCAGTGACTGCGGCGTTGGGGTTCATCGCCTGAAGCTGCGCAAAACCCGCTGAAGTCGGCATTGTGACGGAAGCGCCAGAAGAAGCGAGCCCTTCGTTTTGAAATTCGTAAGCGCCGTAGATGAAAAGCTTGTCGCGCTTGATGGGACCGCCGATGCTGCCGCCGAAACGGTTATAGTCGAAACGATCGAGCTCAGTGGCTTGACCGGACTGCAGACGTTGCTTCATCAGGTTATCCGGTGCGTCGTAGTTCCGATTGCGGTTGAACTCCCAACCCGCTCCGTGCCAGCTATTCGTGCCGGACTTGGTGATGATGTTGAAAATGCCGCCGGCGGAGTGGCCGTACTCGGCGCTGAATTGATTGGTGAGGAGCGTAAATTCAGCGACAGATTCCTGAATGACCGGTTGGACGGGACCATTGACGTCAATGCGGTTGTCGTCCACGCCGTCGATGTTGAAGCCGTTGAAGCGGGGACGCGTACCGCCGATGGAACCGCCGGAACCGAGAACGCCGCCTTGCTGCGTTGTTGTCCCAGGCACGAAGACCGCCAATTCCTTTACGTCGCCACCCAACGTGTTCAAAGGAAGATTGGCGACAACCTGTCCTGCGAAGCTCGTGTTGATCTCCGAGGACTGCGTTTGGACGAGGTCGGCGCCCGCTTCGACTTCGACGACGACGGAGACGGAACCGAGTTCCAGACCAACGGTTGCTTCGGTTATCTGGTTTGAAGCGACGACGATTCCTTTTTGAATTGCTTTCTTGAAACCGTTCTTTTCGACGGTGATGGAATACGTTCCCACGAGGACATTCGGGAAAACATACGTTCCGGCGCTCGAAGCGGTGGTTTCCTTTGCAACACCACTCTCTTCGTTTGTCACGGTAACTTTTGCGTCTTCAATGCTCGCCTGGCTTGCGTCCGTGACAGTCACGCGAAGCGTGCCATCCAGACGTTGCGCCGAGACTCCACCAGCGAGCAACAGGGCACACGTTGCAGCCAGCAAGAAATAGCTCAATCTACGCATTTTGCTTACTCTCCTTGACAGATTCCCCCTGCACGGGTTTGCGCCAAATCCGGTCGTGCGACGTTGGAGCTAAAGCGCAGCCGTACAAAATGGTTGGTAAGCGAAGGGCAGATTAGGGACCAGTAGAGACAATTTGTCCCTCAATTTCTCATTTCTGGAATCTAAGGGAGCAAGCTACTCAAGAGAAAGTTCATTGAGCGGGAAGCCATTCTCAGTAGGGGGAAATTGCATCACAAGTGACATAAAATTTAGAAAACAAAATGGCATGTAACAGGGAATTTCTACGATTTTTTAAAGTACATCCATTCTTCTGTAAGCCTGAACAATTTCTTTCGTTTACCGGGAACACTTTGACCGATTTTTCGTAAAGAATACTAAACACTTTGCGGGTTTATACGTCTATCCGTTTAGGGTGTGGTAGATGACTCCGAATCTCTTGCCGGCTGTGGGTCCCTTTATGGAAACGGAAGCTAATGCGGAGCTTGTTCAGAGTAACCGTTATATCCGCTTTGGGTCCTTTCATATTGATCAGCAGCGGCAACAGGTATCTCGCAACGGCAACCGTCTGAAGCTACAGGGCAAGGTGTATCAAGTGCTGCTGGCGCTAATTGCGAAGCACGGCCATGTGGTGACGCGCGAAGAGTTGAAGCAAGCGCTGTGGCCTTCGGATACGCACGTAAATTTTGACGCCAACGTAAATACGACCGTCAACAAGCTGCGGCAGATTTTGGGAGATTCCACGGAGAAGCCGATTTACATCGAGACGATTCCGCGCAAGGGATACAGCTTCATAGTGGAACCGGAATTCGCGACGCAACCGTTTCCGCAAAGTTTGCTCGCCGCTACGAATGGAACTGGCCCTGCGAAGGGCTCCTCGATTGATGCTGGTAAGGGCGAAAAGAATTCCGACCGCTGGCTCACCTTCGGAATAATTGCACTGATCCTCGCTGGAATTCTGCTCGGCGCGGGGATTGCGACATTCTGGATTTCACACTGGGCGCGCTGAGTCCTTTAGCGCTTTTCGAAAAGCATGCCGCGGGTGCGTCCTGCATCCAGCAAGAATCCCGAGACAGATCCCTCCTTCATCATCATTTTGAGTTTGGGGCCCTCTTCCAACTGAAATTCGTCGGCGGAAATAGCACGCAGTTGCTTTGGCGGAAGGTTTCTTACGTGAAGAACCAGGGCACCAGATTCGAAACTTACACGATAGATGATTTGCAGCTCTCTGCTCCAGTAATCTCCTTCGAAAAGCTTCAGTTGGCCGGCAGTAAGTGAGACGGTTTCTTTCTTTTTGGAAGAATCTTCGTTGTCATCGTCAGTGTTCGCCTTTGGCGTTGGCGGCGCCATTAGGCTGCCAAGATAGACTTCAGCAACTTTAACTGCGCGCGACGAAGGACGAGCCGAGCTGAGGTTACAGAGACACACGACGGAAAAATGCTGTTCGGCAAAACGCAAGAGTTCAGCGCGATAACCGCCCCAAGAGCCACCGTGGCTAACGGTTTGAAGGCCGCGATATTTCCCGACAGCCAAGCCTTTTGCGTAATTCAGAACTTTGCCGCTGTTGAGCTTGCCGGGTTCTTGCAGTTCGGCAAGAAGTTCCTTGCTGCCGATTTGCGCGCTGTAGAAATTTTCGTCCCATTTGAGGAGGTCGAGAACCGAGGTGTGCACGGCGCCGTCGCCTGTTTGTTCGAAGTAAGAGACATCGAGCGAAAAGCCGGCGGCTTTTCCTTTTGGATCGTAAGCCAGCGCGCGGTTCGGGACGAGTTGCGTGTGGTCATCGCGATAGGTCGTCGCAGTCATCTGGAGCGGAGAAAAAATGTTCTCCGCTGCAAATTCGCGGAGAGTTTTGCCGCTCACGCGCTTCACGATGATGGAAAGTAGAAAAAACCCCGTGTTGCTGTACAGCCATTCGCTGCCTGGATCGAAGTTCAGGGCCTTTTGGTGCGTGATCAGGCTAAGCGCGTCATCGTCGGTGGTGACGTTGTCTATGTTCACGCCGGCGAGTTCGAAAAGAGTGAGGTAGTCGCGCAAGCGCTCGTGTGGTTAAGCAAAATGCAGTATCGTGATTTTCTTGCCGTAATCGGGGAGTTCGGGGATGTATTTGCGGATGTCGTCATTGATGGAGAGCTTGCCTCGTTTTTCGAGGAGCAAGATGCTCGCCGCCGCGAATTGTTTTGACGTGGAGCCGATGTCGAAGACTGTTTGCGGCGTGATGGGAACATTTTCCTCGATGTTGGCCAGGCCGTAGCCTTTTGCGTAGAGAAGCTTTCCGTCGCGTGCCGCCGCTAGCGCGCAACCGGGCGAGCCGGGTTTTGCGAGATCTGCAAAGACTTCGTCCACCTTTTTCGATTCCGGCTGGTCGTCCGCCGCTTTTGCAGGCAGCGGTTCGCAAATTGCGAGAAGCAGGAATCCCGCTATGCCCATTGCGATGAGTTTTCTGATTGCGGACACTTTTCGTCTCCCATTCGAACGGCGCAGAGTCTAGCGAGTTTTGGGACGTGTGTCTCCGCAAAAATTCTTTGATAGAGTGACGCTATGCTTACCGCTATTACCCGTGCCGTCAGTTCCGCGCTTGCTGAATGCGAACTGAGTTTTATTGAACGAATTCCCATCAATATGGATAAGGCTCGCGAGCAGCATCATGCTTACGAAGCTGCCCTTGCGTCGCTGGGAGCGAGGGTTGTTTCGTTGCTCGAAGAGCCAGAACTTCCGGATTCGATGTTTGTGGAAGATCCCGCGATTGTGCTGGAGGAGATTGCTGTGGTTTTTCCGCTCGGCACGGAAACGCGGCGGCGCGAAGCGGCTTCGCTGGCGAAAGCGATTGCCGAGTTTCGAAAACTGGAATATGTAACTCTGCCCGGGACGGTGGAAGGCGGCGACATTCTGCAAATTGGGCGCAAACTTTTTGTCGGGCTAACTGCACGCACGAATGAGGAAGGAATTCGGCAATTGAGGACGATTGTCGCGCCATACGGATATGAAGTGATTACTGTTCCGGTGACGGGCTGCCTACATTTGAAGTCTGCGGTGACTCACCTCGGAAAGAATGTCCTCCTCGCGAATCGCGCATGGTTTGATGCGGCGCCGCTTGCTGGTTACGAGTGGATTGATGTCGATCCAAGCGAACCGCATGCGGGGAATGCACTTGCTTTGAATGGCTCCGTGCTTTTCCCGGCGTCCTTTCCGCTAACGCTGGCGCGGATTGAGGCGAAGGGGTTTCGCGTGCTGCCGATAGACATTGCCGAATTGCAAAAGGCGGAGTCGGGCCTTACTTGTTCGAGTTTGATTTTTGAAGTTGCCTGAAAGACTGCGGCCGTCCCGAATCTCTGGGACGGCCGCAGTTTGTTTCTCTCGACTCTGCTACGTTTGGGGAAATGTTTAGCTTTAGTTCGAAAGCAGCTCGACGCTGCGCGCCACGAACACCGGTTGTCCGCTGATTGGATCCTTCAGTATCAGACCGACGACGCGAAGTGGGAGGGCAGAGGTTCCTTGCAGATCGTTGATGCTGTTCAATCCGCCTCGGAATCTTGTGAATGGAGTGACATAGACCGTCACGGGGCCGTTGAACAAGACGCCCGCTAGTCCATTCGAATTGAACTGGAACGTGCTTGCGCCTGGGTTGGTGCTGCCGACAACCCAAGTGCCACTGTGGCCCTCGTGGCGCAACACGACTCGCTTCACGGTGACCGTTCCATTGGTGAACGGACCCGCGATGCTGATGTGCTGCCCGGGAACGAGCAATCCCGAGTTGAAGAAAATGTTGCTGAACCGGGGATTGGCGAAGGCGTTGTGCATCCAGTAGATGAAATATTTTTCGTTGCCGGTCAGATTAATCGTGGAGATCTGGCCGGAATTGAAACCGGTATTCGCCGGAAGCACGCTGCGGACGTAAAGATCGAAATCCGTCGCGGTTCCGGTGGGGGGATCGACGAAGGTAATGAGTCCGCCGGCCCAGAATTTGTCCTGCGACACGATGCCGACGGAATCGGCAAGAATCGCGTGGGACAAACGGTCCAGCGTTCCCGAGATTTCCACGACGGAATTGACGGTGATGTCTCGAACGGTTTCGCCGCCTTCGAATTCGGTTTCACCGTTGACGTTCACTGTGAACTGATGGCCATGCGGCCCCTGGACAACGAAGGAGTTTCCTGCGACGCTGACGACGCCTGAAACGAAGTCGTCAATGTAAGCATCGGCGTCGGCGGGCGTGATGGCTTTCAGGTCAAGATTTGGAGTGACAGAGCCGGTGATTTGACCAGTGCCGTCCACGGCGATGGATTTGCGCAGGTCGAATTCAAACTTCAATCCGATGATGTCGTTTGCGTTCACGACAAGCGGCTGTGCGAGAGTGATGGTCACGCTCGACCGCGTCAGAGTGACTGCCGGCGACGTTGTGCTGCTCAAGGTGCTGATGGTCGGGTGAGTCGGCGGATTTGTTTGGGGGTTCGCGACATTCAAATAGCCGATTTGCGGATTTGCCAGCGTGACGTTCACTTGTGTGTACGTGCCAGCAGGAATCGTGTTGATGTCCAGCAGAGTGCGCAAGCCGTTGAGGCGAGCAAAGTCCACGGTTTGCGTTCCGTTCAAAACTGAAACGGGAGGATTCATACCGTCGGAAACGGTCATGCCGGTGATGTCCACTTGAAAGGAGACAACGCTTGGCAAAGGCGCATCGGTTCCGGTAACGAACATCGTGCCGGTTTGCTGCTGGGATACTGGTGTACTTGCCGAGCCGCCGCTGCAGCCCACGACAAGGGCCACTAGGGCCGCAAGCGCGCAAAAGAGTATTCCGTTTAACCACTTCTTGGGGTTCATGATTCTCTTACCTTTCTAATTGGTTTCTGATTACAGACACCGGGACGTGCCCTCGCGTCCCACATCCCCGTGGTCATAGAACCCCCTGAGGTGAGTGAAGTTTCGGCGGGAAGGCGGACTTTTCCGGAAGACGACAGTTCTTTACCTTTGAAAATTTGTGTGATTTCGACAATTGGCCCGCAACTTTTGGGATGGGAAGGTGTTTGGGGCCCGGGGCACTTGTACTAGATTTTGGTTTGAAAATTTGGGGTCGTGTGCTAGTTTGAATGAGGTATGTTGTCTCTCGCCATTTCGAAGCGCGGCACGTCGTCTAAGTCCATGACGACGGCGACCACTATTATTAAGACCACTACGATTAAGACTATCGGCGCTTCTGGTGAGGGGAGAAACAGCTAAGCAACTAGCCAAAGTTTCCAAACCCACCGCCAGAAGCGAACCTGGCGGTGGGTTTTTGTTTTACCCCCTCCAGAAAAGCTCAAAAGCGGTCGCCCTTGGAAACCACAAACTAAGGAGCGGTTTGTCATGAGTCCGGAGAACGTTCAAGAAGAAGCGCAATACAGCCACGAGTTGGCGGGAGCATGCGCGGAACTCGCAGCTGAGTCCAGACAAACAGTTGTCGCATTCAAGTTTGGCGGCAGCTCGCTGCTTGGCGCCGAGCGCATGCTGCATGCGGCGGGATTGGTGCGCGAAGCGTCGCGAACTTCACGCGTCGTAGTGGTGGTCTCCGCCATGAAAGGAGTGACGGATCAACTATTGGCGCTCGCGACGCTGGTGGATTCCGGAAATCTTGCGGAGGCAAAACGCAAAGCGGATGCATTGCTGCGGTTACACGCGGATGTGCTTTCTGAACTGCAACTGAATGAGCTGGATCACCAGCGGGTGTGGCACGACTTTCGATTGCTGGGGCGCGATTTGTTGCATGAAGCTTCCGGGCATTTACGTGAGAACAGCAGGGCGCTCGCGAGCAGCGAGGCGCTGCATGATACGCTGGCGTCATTTGGCGAACGATTTAGCGCGCGGCTTTTTGCTGCGGCGCTGGATGCATGCGGCGTGCCGGCGGTTCCCGTGACTTCGTCTGAATTTGTGCTGACGTGCGATACGTTCCGCGACGCGAAGCCGGAGATGGCGGAGACTCGACGTCGCGGGCGGGATGTTTTGCAACCACTACTGGAGAGCGGACTCGTGCCAGTTGTGACTGGATTTGTGGGAGCGACACGCGATGGGCGCGTGACAACTCTTGGACGAAACAGTTCGGATTATTCTGGCGCAATCATTGCGCACGTGATGGACGCGGACGAACTCGTCATCTGGACGGACGTGGATGGCGTTTACACGGCAAATCCAAATGAATCAAGTGAAGCGCGGCTGTTGCACCAGCTATCCTACGAGGAAGCACACGCACTGGCTGCAGCGGGAGCCAAAGTTTTGCATGCAGAGGTGTTGCCTCTCGCGGCGGAAACGAAAATGGTGGTGTGGGTAAGAAACACATTCAACCCAGAATTTCGTGGTACGCGGATCGGTCCCGCTGTGGCGCAGGAAAATTTGCAACGAGGTGAGGCATGAGCGGCCCAGGCAAGCGTTTTGAAAAGAAGTTTCGCGCGGGTGTGCTCGGCGCGACGGGGATGGTGGGCCAGCGCTTCGTGCACATGCTCGAGAATCATCCGTGGTTTGAGCTGGCGGATCTCGCGGCGTCGGAGCGGTCGTCGGGGAAAAGATACAGCGATGTGGTGAAGTGGCATCTCGATTCGCCGGTTCCGGAAGTTGCACGGGAATTGGTCGTGAAGGATCTTGCACCGAATCTGGATTGCGATTTTGTTTTTTCGGCGTTGGATTCGAGCGTGGCGGGAACGGCGGAGGAGGAATTTGCGCGCGCCGGGTATCCAGTACTGAGCAATTCCAAGAATCACCGCATGGAAGCGGATGTTCCGCTGCTCATTCCGGAAGTGAACGCGTCGCATTTGGATGCGATTCCCGTTCAACAGAAAAATCGCGGATATGAGGGTGGATTTATTGTGACGAACCCGAACTGTTCGACGGCTGGATTGGTCCTCGTGCTGAAGCCGCTGGCGGATGCGTTCGGCCTCGAAAAGATTTTTGTGGTCACGATGCAGGCGGTCTCCGGCGCAGGGTATCCAGGTGTGGCTTCGCTCGACATTTTGGGGAATGTGGTGCCGTTCATCGGCGGCGAAGAAGAAAAGATGGAAGCCGAGCCGCAGAAATTGCTGGGGAAATGGGACGGCGCGCGATTTATCGAGGCAGGGCTGGGGATCAGCGCGCATTGCAACCGCGTGCCGGTTCGCGATGGGCATACGGAGTGCGTTTCGTTGAGCTTGAAGAAAATCGCCAGCATTCACGAAGTTGCGGAAGTGTTGCGCGATTTTGCTGTGGACGATGAAATGGCTTCACTGCCGACGGCGGTTCGGAATCCGATCGTGGTCGTGGATGAGGAGAATCGTCCGCAGCCGCGACGCGACGTAGATGCCGGGCACGGCATGGCTGCTGTTGTGGGACGCATTCGCGAATGTTCCCTACTTGATGTGAAGCTGACGCTGCTTTCGCACAATTTAGTGCGAGGTGCAGCTGGGGCTGCGGTGCTCAACGCGGAGTTATTGGCTTCACGAGGATTCTTGTATTACCGCGGCGTAGCCAAACCATCCGTGGCCGAGCCGGTCGCACGGTAGCAACCTGGGCGGGTGCATCTACCGTACAAAGAAGTAGCGCACTAGGTGGAAGAAAACGGGTGCGGCGAAGCAAAGCGAATCGATGCGGTCGAGAATGCCGCCATGGCCTTCGATGATCGCACCGAAATCCTTGACGCCAGCATCGCGTTTGATGGCGCTCATGACCAGGCCGCCGAGAAAACCCATCAGCGTGATTGCGAACGACATTCCGGCGGATTGCCAGCGTGTGAAAGGCGTCGCCCAGGAGAGCAATGCGCCGAGCAGAGTCGCGGTCGCCACTCCGCCTACAAATCCCTCCCACGTTTTATTTGGACTTACGTTTGGAGCAATCTTGTGACGGCCCAGCAGCTTGCCCCAGACGTACTGCAGGACATCACTGATCTGGTCTACGAGCACGAGGTAGAGCAACAGAACAGCGCCGTGGCCTTCGTAGTTGGGAATTCTCAAGATGAGAAGTGCCGGAGCATGGCTTAAGCAGTACGCGCAGATCATCAGGCCAAACTGAATTTTCGCGGCGCGTTCTAGGAAGTGTTCCGTGTCGCCCGCTAGCGCGATTCGTGCGGGAATGAAGACAAACGCGAACGCTGGAATCAGAACCGCAAAGAAGCCATACCAATTGATTCCGATGAGGTAGTACTGCAGAGGTGTGATGATGAAGAATGTCCAGAACAAAGTGCGATGATCGCCGCGCCGCGTGGGGACCAGCGTGATGTATTCCCGCAGCGCAAGAAACGAAAGCAACGTAAATAAGACGAGAGAGCCTGTTTTGCCAACAAGCAGCGTGAATGCGAAAACTGCGCTCATCTTCCACCACGCCCGTGTTCGGGAATTCAAATTCGCGACAACGCGCTCAGTGGATTCCGTCTTCGCCGTTCGTTTCAAAATGGCGCCAATCACACTGGCAACAACAAGGAGAGCGAGCACCCCGCCGAAGAGGAGCAACAAATTCGGATCTTTCGCATTCCAAACGAACTTGGAGCTTGTTTCCACTATTCGCTTCCTTTCCGCCGCAATGCGCATACCGCATCGCGGGCACGTTCGAGAAATTTATGCTTGTTCTCGCTTTCTGCAAGCTGAACCGGCGGCCCGAATGTCAATTCGCTAACCAGAGGCACAGGCACAATTTCTCCTTTGGGCAAAATACGATTCAGATTCTCGAGATACGCCGGAATCAGTTCGACGTCGGGCCTTCGCTTCGCGAGATGGTACAGGCCGCTTTTGAATTCCCCGACGGTTTCTCCGGTACCGCGCGTTCCTTCCGGAAAGAAAATCAGGGAGTCGCGTTCGCCCATCGCTTCCGCCATTTGGTCAATCACAGCGAATCCGGATGAGTGCAGATGTTCTTCATGTGCAGTTCGTGCTGCCGCGCCACGTTCCACGAGGACGGCTCGGAAGACGCGCTGCGCCAGATAAGAGCGAAAGCCAGATTGCCAGTAATCTTTCGCGGCAACGGGTCGCGTTCGCGCGCGCAACTCCTTGGGAAGCGCTGACCACAACACTACAAAGTCCAGATGGCTTGTGTGATTTGCAAAGTAGACTCGCTGGCGTAACTCCGGCGCGCATCCTTGCCAGCGGACTTGAACGCCGCTCAGGCCGCGCGCGAACGCGGCAATGAGGCGCGCGAGGGGATGAATGCTGGTGCTCATTTTGTCGGGGCCGAAGACTTTACTTCGCGCAGTGCGTGCCATGCGCGATTGAAAATCGTCGCTACCAATAGGAGAACCATTGCGAACAGGACATAAAAAACAATGCGGTCCAGCTTCGCGCCGAATCCCAGTAGGAGGCCCAGCAGGCCAAACACGAACGCGCGATCGCTTTTGCCAAGCGGACCGTCATATCGCCGCGAGGCGCCAATCTGAACGCCAATTACTCCCGTCATTTCCGTAAGGACCGATAGCAATACAACTGCCGCCACAAGACGCGGATCGAATCCCGGAACGAGCGACAGAGGAAAGTACAAACCGATGTCCGCTACGACGTCGCCAAGCTCGTTCAAGATCGCGCCCAGCGCGGTTTTTTGGTTGTGTTCGCGCGCCAGCATGCCGTCCATTGCGTTCAGAGCCATGCGCACGAATAGGACCGCGGGCAGTAGAAGCAATGAGCGCCCACCTTGCTTCCAGGCGATCACATGGCCCACGGTAAGGGAGAGGAGTAGAGCCGCGATCGTCACTTGATTTGCCGTGACGCCGATGTGCGCCAACCAATTCACTATGGGTCGAAGGAGGCCCTGAAATTTTGGTTTTAGTCCGTAAATGCTGGGCATGGGAGATTGAAGCGCCGTCTCGCTTGGCCAGCATCGTACTAAAGGGAAGGAATGTCCTGATAGGAAATTTAGACGATTGTGAATTGAATGTTCGAACCAGCTGCGTGTATGGAAATCAGCGATTTCATTCTTTCCCCAAATCGTTCCAGATTTTCCGGGCCACCGAAGGAAACGAAAATGGCGAGGACGCGTTCAGTTGCAGGAGTGACCATGGTGCGCTCGGAGTCGCTCGTTGCGCTGCCGTGTGGGCCGAGTTCATCGGCGAAGAAGTGGCAACTCTCAAGATTCAAATCGTACTTTCCGATTCCTTTGTAGGTTTCAGCCGCGCGTCCGGCACGAAACGTGATGTCGCCGCGAACGTGAGCTAGATCGTAAAGGCCAATGGGCAAACGGCTCTCCACGCTCACAATGTTTATGATGTCCACGACCGCGTGAATTCTCGGCAAACCTTTGCCCGCAAGAATTCGGCGGATCAGCGCTTCGGCGGACCCTCGATAGCGCGCGGGGTCCTTTCCCAATGCTTTGTAGCCGGAACGCGTGGCGAGAATTGTGGAAGATTCGAGAACGGCCCGTGGCTCCGGTAGCTTGAGAATTTTTTCTTCGCAAATGCGCAACTCTTCTTCCAGCGCCGGCGAAGTTTCTCTCGCTTCCACGTCGGCCGTAAGACAGCCCAAGGCAACTCGGGGACATTTTGCTTTCAGTTGAGGGTCAATTGTGACTGTCGTCATCGAAATGCGGCGCGCGTGACTCGTACAAGGAGGAAATTATTTGGCGAGAGTGCGAATGTACCCGACCATTGCCTTGATCTCTTCGGGCTTCGTACTCTTTCCGTAGGATGGCATTTTTCCTTTTCCATTTTCGATCGCCGAGGAAAGCTCTGCGTCAGACATTTTCGCAACTTCCGGGCTGGCGAAGCTGCGCACGCCAAGGCTTTTTGCCGCCGGAGTCTGGCCCTTGCCGTCGGCGCCATGGCAGGCCGCACATTTCTGGCGATAGGATGCCGCAGTTTTGTCGTCGGCACGCAAAGTGAAACAAAGAAGCACGGACACGACCACCAAGCGAGCAAGAATCCTTGTGTCCACGAACATTTTGCAACCTCCTAAGACCGCCTCAAGGAAAAGGAGCCCATGCGCAGTCTACCGGAAGGAAGAGGTTTCGTTGTAATGGGAAGTCGAAAAGAGCGAAAGGAGTACTGATAGTTCTAAAACCTATTGGCGGACGGTAGTCACGAAAGATTCCGTCTTCGTGGCACTGGTGGGTAATCCGCTGCATACATGGCTTTCTTAGCGTTTCTTAAGCGGCCGTAAAAGAAACAAAACACTAGCCTTATTTCGAGTGCAAATCTCCGGAGTTGGCCTTCGAGTTGCACTTGATAACACGTCCTAATTCCGTAGGGGGAGAGTGCCCTTGAAATTCTCTAGACTTCTTCTTTTGTTAGCGCTGGTTGGCCTGTCGGCAACAGCTGCAATGGCTGACGCAATTGACCCGACAGTGGTCATTCGGCAGGTGGATCCACCTCCTCCCACGTCAGTTACGGATCCCTTTGGAAGCTTTGGCGTTTTCGCGACGTCACTACTTCCCGTCGAGTCGTTTCAAAATAATACCGGAGTGGTTCTGACCTCGATTTCGCTCACTTTGTTTGGAATTCCGCCGTTGGACTTTAGCCCGGGGGATCAAGTTCCAGATCCAGAATTGGAACTGCCCAATGAATTCCCGTTCCTCAGCGCGACGAAGACTGTAAATGACGATGGGTCCACTACTTTGACGTTTTTTGGGCTTGACGCTACACACTTGGGACTGTTGCCCTCTGTCTGTAACCCGGATAGCGATATGGACGCTGACGATTGCGTAGGCCCGATTTATGGGATCGCATTCGATGGGATTCCTACGGGGGCCTTCGTGACTGGGGTAGCTACGGTGTCAGCGCCTGAGCCGGCAACTTTGCTTCTACTTTCTACCGGTTTTCTCGGGCTCGCCGCGTTTCGTAAGCGCCGCGCCAGCCTTCAGAACTAAGTTGAAGTAACAGAGAATATTCCTAACTCGGGCCTTGCGAAAGCAAGGCTCGAAGTGTTTTTGGAGCATCTGCGGATCGGCTTAACGCTTTTTCGGAGCAAATTCCTTCAGCAGGCTCTCATATTCAGGCCGTCCGTGCAGCGAAGTGAATTCAGGATCGGCCTCGATGTCGGCCGTGGCGAACCCCTTTTGGAGCGCCAAACGGAGTGCCTCAGTCGCTGCCTTAGGATCGTTTGCGATTGTGGCCACTATGGCCGACGTATAGATTAGGTAGACGTCCGATGAGTCTATCGTCCGGGCGCGTCTGATGAAGTCGTTTGCTTGCGCCGTGTCGCCCTTTTTCGCGTGATAAAGTGCCATGTGGCCCAGCGCGTTGGAATCTCTGGGATTCACTTGAAGCTGTTTATAAGCAAGAGAGATGGCTTGGTCGTACGTGGCGCTCGCTTTGGTTTTGTCGCCAGCCCAGCGGTATGCGTCGGCAAGATTGCCCACATAGGTTTCATCACCAGGGCTCATTTCGACAGCTTTTTGGAACATGGGAACTGCTTCGGAATAGCGCTTCAGATAGAAAAAAGAAGTGCCGAGGTTGGTATAGGTGGCGGCGTACGGTTGAATCTGCAGCGCTTTTTGAAAGGCTTCGATGCTTTCCTGATAGCGACCCATCCGCGAGTACACGGAACCAACATTGTCGTAACCGGCGGCGTTTTGTGGTTCTAGCTGGGTAACGAGCTGGAATTGTTTTAGAGCACCTTCATAGTTGCCGTACTCGAAATAGGCTGCCCCCAGGGCGCTTTGGTTGGTCCAGTAGTAAGGGTTGATTTCAACAGCTTTCTGAAGAGCTTTGATCGCATCATCCTTTTGGCCAATCGTTTGATACGCCGTGCCCAAGCGCCGGTAAGCCTCGTCAGAATTTGGCGCGATCTCTAGACCGCGCTTTAGTTCGGCTATTGCCTGTGACGTTTGGCCGGTGGCAGCGTAGGCGGTGCCAAGGGAAAAATGAACCTCGGGCAGCTTGTCGTTCAGACGCTCGGCCTGCTGCGCCGAAGCGATAGCCTTCTCCGACCAAAAGCGATCCTTTTTCTCGCGATACATCAAAAGGCTTGCATCCGCCATGCCCGTGTACGCGAGGGCGAAGCTCGGATCCTTCTTGATGGCTTCGTCAAAAAGATCAACAGCGGCCTGAATCTTTTTAGGATCCTGCCTGCTTCGAAGAGCATTTCTTCCGCGAAGATAGATATCATACGCGGCAACGTTCTCGGTTGGATGGGCTGTGGCCGCCGAGTTGTTTGGCGTCTTGGACTGGAGAACATCTGTCAGCTTGGCGTAGATCTGATCCTCGAGGGTAAGGAGGTCTCCTGTCACGCCCGAGAATTCCTGGCTCCATTGGAGCCGGTTGTCCACCATGTTTTCCAGATTTACGACGATGCGAAGCTTGTCACCGGCGCCTTGCACAAGGCCGTGAATGATGTAATTCACGCCTAAATCTTTTGCGATGCGCGGCAATGGGGTTTTTTGGTCGTTGGCCTTGGAAGCGGCGGAAGCGGAGGCGATGCGAACGTCTGAGAGTTGGAAAAGCTTGGCGGAAAGAGCTTCACCGAGTCCGTCGGCCACGTAATTCAAGGAATTTTCCGAGCCGAGGACGCGGAATGGAAGAACGGCAATAAATTTTCCTTCGGAAAGAGGGGGCAAACCAGGACTGACGGTTTCGACGGGGCCTTTGAATATCAAATGGCGCGTGGCAGGAACTGCCAGAAAGATCGCGGCTCCCAATACAAGACCCGCTCCTCCGGCAATCAGCCAGCGGCTTACGCCGGAAGGAATCGAGATGCGAACGCCTTGAGGAAGAGACGGACTGCGATTGGCATCAATATCCGCGAGAATTTCGCGCGCCGTTTGATAGCGAAGTGCCGGATCGCGCTCCAGACAGTGCATCACGATTCGCGTGACCCAGTCGGGCAGGTCCGCTTTGACAAGCTTCGGATCCTTTGGCTTTTCCTTAACCCTCTGGTACATCACCTGCCAGGTGGATTCGCCAGAAAAAGGCAGATCGCCCGTGACCATCTCGTAGATGACGAGGCCAAGTGAATAGAGATCGCTGCGGTGGTCTATATTTCCGCCTTCGACTTGTTCCGGAGACATGTAGCGAGGTGTGCCGACGAAGGCTCCACTCCGCGTCATGCCCATCTTTGCGGTTTCAAAGGAAGTCGCGAGACCGAAGTCCGAGACAAAAACTTGATCGGCTTTTCCAACGAGAACGTTGTGTGGCTTGAAATCGCGATGGACCACGCCTTCCGCATGAGCAGCATCCAGCGCTTCGCAAAGTTGGCGGGCGAATTTTAAGCTGCGGTCCAACGGAAGAGGGCGTTCCGTCTTTAAGATGTTGTGAAGATCCTCTCCATCCACAAAAGCCATAGTGATGAACTTCACGCCGTCGGCTTCGCTCAAATCATGTATGCGGAGAATGTTTTTGTGAGAAATCCTGCTGGCCAGTAGAAGCTCGTGTTTAAAGCGCTGAATGATCAGAGGATCATTGGCCAATTCCGGTTGCAAGACTTTAAGTGCGACGAAGCGGTCCAGTTCGCGGTCGTAGGCTTTGTAAACGCGGCCCATGCCGCCTTCTCCGAGGAGTGCTTCGATAACAAAGCGAGGTCCGAGTTCCTCGCCGGGTTCGAACAGGCCGAAACGATTCGAACGGCTACCGGTGGAGCGGCTTTGTGAAGGCGTGCCGCTCGGTGTCCGCCCGGGAGGTGTTTTGGCGGCGGCCGCGGCGGACCTAGCGGCTGAAGCGGATTTGGCAGGTTGTCCGGAGGGTGAAGAATCGGGGCCGCCGATGATGGTCCCGTGATCCGGCGAATCCATGGTGCGATCATCGGCGGCAGAAATCAGCGGCACGCCGCAATGAAGGCAGCGAACAGCGGTGTCCGGATTTTCACGATCGCAGGACGGACAATTCATAGCTGAGCTAGGTGCGCGGGCGCGCCGAACGCGAGATTATCCTGTAGGGGTTGCTAGGTCACAAGGAAATTCTCGGGCTTGCGGCCGCTGGAAACCAGACCTTTTTCATTTCAAGAAATGTTTGTGCATCGTACCGTTTGCTGCAACGCGTTTTCGGGCCGTAGCACAAGCCATTCTTTGCGCCATCAGAACTCTTGGGAGAGGAAAATGGTAGGCCCGTGGGGACTCGAACCCCAGACCTCTACCGTGTCAAGGTAGCGCTCTAACCAACTGAGCTACGGGCCTAAAGTAGAGAAATTGTAGCATGCGGGGCTTTCGGAGCACATGCCGGCGCGCGATGGCTTGGCTACCAGTTGCGGCCAAGTTGAGAGAGCGCAAACGCGGGTGCTATCCTCCGAGCATGACGGAAGAAGACAACACTCCGCTGGCAACCATGCCCCAGAACTCCGCGGATCATTTTCGGCGGCAACTGGAAGCCTTGCTGGAAGTCAGCGAGGCGATTGCACAGCACCGCGAGTTGCCAGCGCTCTTTCACGAACTCGCCATACGCTTGCACAATGTGGTTGATTTCGATTTTTTGACTCTCATTTTGCATGACCCCGTGAAAAACACGATGCGGCTGCATGTTTTGGAAACGCGCGGGGAAAACCAACCACTTACCGATGCTGAATTCACTCTTGAAGAGCATCCCTCGGGGATGGTGTGGCAAACGCAGCAGCCATTCGTTGTTCCCGACGCGCAGGCCGAAGATCGATATCCGAATTTTTCAAAGCGGTTGCGAGAAGTTGGAGCGCGTTCCATCGCGATCGTGCCGCTGACGACCGCGCAAAGACGGCTGGGCGCGATGGGGTTTGGGCGGCTGGTTCCCGAGCGATTAACTCCGGCCGAGGTGGAATTCATGCAGCGCGTAGCCGTTCAGGTGGCGGTAGCGGTGGATAACGCTTTGAATTTTGAAACTTCGCAGGCATACCAAAGACAACTGTCGCAAGAGCGAGACCGGCTACAGGTCCTGCTTGACATCAACAATGTGCTGGTGACGAGCCGAGCGCTGCCGGAACTTTTTAGCGGTATCGTGACGACATTGACTCGCGTGATTCATCACGACTACACGAGCCTCGCTTTGCTTGACCCGAACACGAATCTGCTGAAGATCAAGTCTCTTGATTTCTCCGGTACGCACGCACCGATTACGGAAAAAGAACTCAGCGTCGCGCTGGAAAATTCTCCAGCAGGCAGATGTATCCTGACGAAAAGTCCCGGCGTTTTTCGCGGGAGCGAATTGGACCAGTTTCCGGCGGAAATCGTGAAGAAGCTGAGAGCCGAAGGATTGACATCGGTTTGTTGCGTACCACTCATCAGCAAGGGAGAGGCGTTTGGGTCGCTGAACCTTGCGAGCCGGCGTTTGGACGCGTTTGCGCCGCAGGAAGTAGAACTGCTGGGCCAAGTAGGCGCGCAAGTTGCCATCGCCGTAAACAATGCTTTGGCATTCAAAGAGATTGATGCGCTTAAGGACAAGCTGGCCGTCGAAAAGCTCTATTTAGAAGAAGAGATTCGAAGCGAATTCAATTTTGAGGAAATTATTGGCGAAAGCCCCGCGCTGCGTCGAGCGTTAGGACAAGTGGAACTGGCGGCGCCCGCGACTACAACCGTTTTGCTGCGCGGAGAAACCGGAACAGGCAAGGAGTTATTCGCGCGCGCGATTCATAATTTGAGTCCGCGGCAAGACCGGACGTTTGTGAAAGTGAATTGCGCCGCGATTCCGGCTGGGTTGCTCGAATCGGAATTGTTTGGTCATGAACGCGGCGCGTTTACCGGAGCAATTGCTCAAAAGGTGGGCAGGTTCGAGCTTGCGGACCGAGGCTCGATTTTTCTGGACGAAGTCGGCGATATTCCTTTGGAGTTGCAGCCAAAGCTGCTGCGTGTGCTTCAAGAACAGGAGTTTGAACGATTGGGCAGCAATCACACGCAGCGCGTGGACGTACGCGTAGTGGCGGCTACGAACGCGGACTTAAGCCGTCTGGTTTCCGACAAAATATTTCGAAGCGATTTGTTCTACCGTTTGAACGTCTTTCCGATTCAAATTCCGGCGCTACGCGAGCGCCGCGAGGATATTCCTCTGCTTGTGCGCTATTTCGTGCAGAAATTCAGCCAGCGGTTCAACAAGACGGTATTGTACGTGCCGACCGATGCCATGGACGCGTTGACGAATTACGCTTGGCCGGGAAATGTGCGTGAATTGGAAAATTTGCTAGAGCGAGCGGTGCTGCTTTCGCCAGGCAAAGAGCTCCGGATTCCACTTTCGGAACTGAAATCGAATTTTTCGACTAGTTCCGGAGAGACTGCGCCGGCGAGCGTCGTTAGTTCGACGAGCACGGTTACAACCCCAGTGGGCACTCTTGAAGAAGCCGAGCGCCATCACATTCTACGCGCTTTGCGGCAGACGCAGTGGCGCATCGCAGGACCGCGAGGAGCCGCAATTCTGCTCGGAATGAAACGCACTACCCTGCAGGCGCGCATACGCAAGCTCGGGATTCGCCGTCCGATCTAATTTAGCCACCTCAATTCGGCGTTCAGTTTCTTGATGGTTTCGGGCTTGAGGCGTGTAAAATTTAGGGTTCCAAATCCACGAAAAGGGCTCTCAGAAATGGCGACAAAAAAAGGAATCATCGGCATTCTCACGGGAGGTGGAGACGTGCCGGGCCTCAACCCCGCGATTCGCGGCGTAACGCTACGCGCGCTACACGAAGGCTATGAAGTCATCGGCATCCGGCACGGCTGGGCCGGGCTTGTGGAAATGGTGCGCGATAAAAGCTATGACAATTCCGAAAACTTCGTGCACTTGACGGAAGAGATTGTGGATCGCGCCGGACGCACGGGCGGAACGTTTCTGCATTCCTCGCGGACGAATCCCGGGCGCGTAAGCAAGGCCGGCGTGCCCGCGCATTTGAAGGATAAGTTCAACGGGGAAAAAAATGATTTGACGTCGGAAGTTCTGAAGAATTTGGAATGGCTGGGGGTTGAAACGCTGGTGCCCATCGGCGGAGACGATACGCTCAGCTACGGAGTGCGGCTCCACAAAGAAGGATTCAAGGTTATTGGCATCCCGAAGACGATGGATAACGACGTTCCGGGAACGGATTACTGCATCGGATTCAGCACGTGCGTTACGCGAACGATTCAGTTAGTAAACAGTTTGCGAACGTCCGCGGGCTCGCATGAGCGATTCATGATTCTGGAGGTGTTCGGGCGTTACGCTGGATTTACCGCGATGCTCCCGACAATGGCTGGCGCCGCGAATCGCTGCGTGATTCCCGAATACAAATTCGACATCGAGAAGCTGACAGAATTGCTGGTGCATGATCGGAAGAAAAATCCTAGCCGATATTCGATCGCGCTCGTTTCCGAAGGCGCGATGTTTGAAGGCGGCGAAATGATTTTCGAAGGGGAAGCAGCGGATGCTTACGGTCATAAGAAACTTGGGGGCATTGGCGACGTCGTCGGGGAAAAAGTTAAAGAGCTTTCGGCAAAGTTCAATAGCGGTAAAAAGATTGAAGTGATCAGCCAAAAGCTGGGATATCTGGTGCGCTGCGGCGATCCTGACGCGATTGATTCGATTGCGCCGATGGCGTATGGAAACCTCGCGTTGGATTTGCTGCTAAAAAATGTTAGCGGCCGGCTGGTCGTGCTAAAGAATGGACACTATGACAATTTGCCGCTCGATGTAGTGACTTCAACGAAAAAGGTCGTGAACGTGAAGGAACATTACAACACGGAGCGGTTGCGGCCGGAGTATACGACATTCGAAAACAAACCAATGTTCCTGATGGGACCCGAGGGAATTTGAGTTTCTTGAATTGATGCTGGTGCTGGCGAGGACCGGGCATTGTTTCGCGGCGGTTGACTGTTTGGCGCATGGCCACTAACCATGCGAGGGCAAAGTGGAGCACAATACTTGAGCGGAGAACCGTCCGCGGAGGTTAGTGGAACGGGACGGTGTCCTCAGCGGTCCCCACCCAGCCGGAAAACCGCATCGTTTGAGACCCAGCTCCCCTGTGCGAATCAAGAGCGCGCGGGACGGAGGCAGAAATGTCCGAAACACAGCATCGTTGGATTGGCCAGAACGTCGCCGGAAGATATTTGCTCGGACGCTATTTAGGCGGGACGGACCACAGCGCCATCTTTGCAACCGAGATCGTTCATGCGCGATCGCAGAAAGTCGCGATCAAGTTGATACCGGCGGCTGGCATTGTAATTGGCCGGCAGTTTGCGCGATGGAAAGCGATCTCCGCACTTTCGCATGTGAACTTATTGAAGATGCTCGACTACGGGAAGTGCGAGCTGGATGACGGCGCGCATTTGTACGTCGTGATGGAGCATGCGGATGAAGATTTAGGGGAAATTTTGCCCCAGCGCGCGCTGAGTACGGACGAAACACGCGGGATGATTGAGCCGGTTATCGAAGCGCTGGCTTTTCTTCATGGACAGAATCTGGTGCATACGCGAGTGCATCCCGGAAATGTTTTGGCAATTGGCGACCAGATCAAGCTGTCGAGCGATTCGATTTCACCAAAAGGCGAGCCGGTCGGTTTTGCAGCGAGTGCCGGTGCGTTTTCGCCACCAGAATGGAATGCGGTTCCTACGGATACCGCGGAAGATGTTTGGTCACTAGGTGCAACGGTGGTGGCGGCTCTGACGCAGGCAGCTCCTGCATTTGGCGAAGATCGAGAACTCACACTACCGGCGGAGCTGACGGAACCATTTGCGGGAATCGTGCGTGAATCGTTGAAGAAGGATCCGGCGCAGCGCATCACGATGGCAAGGATTCGCGCGAAGCTGAACCCACCAGAGGTGCCTGTCGCGAAAGAACCGGCAAAAATTGATCCGGTGGCTGTGCCGATTTCAAGAGTCTCTCCCCCGCCGGCCTTAGAGCGGCCGGCGCCGATTTCCTCCGCGAGGGCCGTGCGTCCAGATGGCTCGCGGAGGTCGTATTTTCTTCCGATTGCTGTCGTTGCGGTGATAGCGTTTTTGCTGTTCGTCGTGCCACGTTTGTTGCGTCAGCCATCGAACGCCGCGGCATCAAAAACAGGTGCAAACTCTCCTGCGTCCGAAACCGCGAAGCCGCACGCGGGTTCTGCAACGCCAGCTGTGCCCAAGTCAGCGCCCCAAAAGGGTTCTGCGCTCGAACCATCCGTGACCGAAACGGCGCAACCTGTCGTTCCTCTACCAGCGCCGCGCGTGAAAATTGCGAGCAAATCGCGTGAAGAGGAAGTGGCACACGGAGAAGTGCTAGATCAGGTCTTGCCTGACATTTCCGCGAAGTCGCGCGCGACGATTCGTGGGAAGGTGCGCCTTACATTGCGCTTGCATGTGAATGCCACGGGAACGGTGGATTCGGCCGAACTCGAAGGTCCATCAAGCAGCAGATACTTTTCAGACCAAGCAATCAAAGCCGCCAAGCGTTGGCAGTTTTCTGCACCGGAAGTCGGCGGGCGAAGCGCCGAAAGCGAATGGCTCGTGCGATTCGAATTCACGCCAAGCGCGACGAACGTCCATCCCGCACAGGTCTCGCCGTAACTGTCCCGAGACTGCCCCTCAGACCAGTAGTTTTCGAGCAAATCCAGGAGTAGGCTCCACGCATTGGGGCGAAGTGTCTTTTCTGGGGAAAGAAGAGAGGGCCCGATGTACTGCGAGCATTGCGGTTTGCAGATTCTGCCGCAGAAGCCTGTTTGCACGCGCTGCGGCGTAAGTCCGACCCATCACTGGGTGCAGTTGACGGGGCTGCTCCTGCTGTTTATGGCGACGCTAAGCAATACACTTATTGGGTGGTTTCTTCTGCCGCGCTTGGCTGCGAGCCATCCAGGGTACCGCTTTTTTCCGGCATGGGCTTGGACGGACCGGAATCTATCCCTATATGGGTGGGTGCCGTTGGCAATAGCGCTGCTCGCATGGGATATTCTGGTCTGGCAGAAGGTGAAAAGGACGAAACCCATGCCAAAAATCAAGGGCTGGGTCAGTCGCAAGATGCTGACCTTTGTGCTCGCGGCGGGATTCGCGCCGATTTTGCCGTGGTGGGTTCCCGCGGGCCAACCCTCGGACAGGATTCTATCCACGTTTGCGACGCATCCCGGGTTGCCGGCGTTGGTTTCCTGGAGCGCAATCCTGGTGGCGTGCGCGCTGCTGTGCGCCAATGCGGAAACGCGCGACATGCTGCTTGGCCGAGGCAGGGCACTCAGTGTGGTGAGCATGGGAGCCCTCATTCTGGTGTTTTGCCTGACCGTGGTTGGGTGGTCGCTGACTTAGAGCACAAAGGAATTGAGCAAAAGGAAAGGGCGGCTAAGGGACTTCCCCTCGGCCGCCCTTTAATTTATGAACCTGCTGTTGCTTACGCTTTCGTTTCCTTCAGATCGTCCTTGGCTTGTTTTTCTGCGCTTTTCGCTTCGGCCTTTGCATCAATCTCCGGCCTCAAACGCTTCAGCGCTTCTTGCAGGCTAACGGCCTTGTCTCCGATGCTGCCTTTGCAGCCGGAAAGATCTGCGCTCGTCTGCACGCCAGTCACATCCGCCCGGACGCAGTTGAAGTCGAGTCCGGTGTTATGGCTCGCGTGAAGAGCGGCTACGCAATCGCTAAGATTCTTGAACGTGGCGCAAGCCGTCGAAACATTGCCGTTCGCCGCCAGCACGCCGTTTTGCTGCAAACGGGCGGTCAGGCGTTTATTCTGGTCCGCGCCGGAAACAGAATTTGCCGAAGACTTGTCTTTTTTTATCCATTTGATCGGATTCATCGAATGAGAACCGCTGGAACTGCTCGAATTGCTGGAGGCAGCCGCTGTTGCGCCCACTCCCGCCGGACCTTGCGCGTTTGCTTGCGCCGTTCCGAACGAGAAGCCTGCCGCCAGGATCAAAACCGCTAAACTTGTCTTTTTCATCATATGAACTCCTTATACCTTAGCCGAGGACCGGCCTTACCCTCGCTTTGAGTAGGCCACTCCGCGACGTTTGCTTCGACAGGCGAAGGAGGAGTACTCCCCGAAACGGTTACTTGGCCTTGCGGACAGGGAGCCCGCCCTTGCGCGAAGCATTTTCTCTTCTCTAGATGGGTACGCTATCCTCTTAGGACCATGCATGACCTTAGCTACTTCCGGGAACACTTAGACGTCTTCGCCGAGATGGCGAAGCGCCGCGGGATCGCGCTTGACCTGGACGCATTTCGCGCCCTGGACAAGGAGCGGCGCGAGTTCATCACCGCAAATGAGCAGCGCAAGGCGCAGCGCAACAAAGCTAGCGACGAAATCGCGCGACTAAAGAAAGAAAAGCAAAACGCCGACCCGATTATCGCGGAGATGAAGCAGCTTTCGGATCTCATCAAGCTGACCGACGAGAAAGTGACGGAGTTGGACGCCCGACAGCGCGAAATGCTGCTGACGATTCCGAATATTGTGCATTCTTCCGTGCCGACTGGGACCAGCGCGGCGGATAACCGCGAAGTGCGCCGCTGGGGCACACAGCCGAAGTATGACTTTCAGCCGAAGCCGCACTGGGAAATTGGCGAAAAGACGGGAATTCTGGATCTGGCGGCGGCGACGAAAATTACTGGAGCGCGGTTTGCGGTATACAAGAGTTGGGGCGCGCGATTGGAGCGCGCGATCGCCAATTTTTTCCTCGATGTTCACACGCGTGAACATGGATACACGGAAATCCTGCCGCCTTTCTTGGTGAACACGGCCTCGCTGATGGGCGCGGGCCAGTTGCCGAAATTTGCGGCTGATCTCTTCAAGGTTCAAGATACAGACTTTTGGCTGACGCCGACGAGCGAAGTGGAACTGCACAATCTCTACCGTGATGAAACGATCGCGGAAGAAAAATTGCCGATTAGCATCACCGCGTGGACGGCGTGCTTTCGTTCCGAGGCGGGCGCGGCGGGAAAAGATACGCGCGGAATCTTACGGCAGCACCAATTTCAAAAGGTGGAGTTGTTCAAATTCACGCACCCGGAAAAAAGCTACGAGGAGCACGAGGCTTTGACGCGCAACGCCGAAGCGATTCTCGAAAAGCTGGGGCTACACTACCGCACGGTGCTGCTTTGCAGCGGCGACATGGGTTTTGCGTCCGCAAAGACCTACGACATTGAAGTGTGGCTGCCATCAAGCAACGAGTTTCGCGAAATCTCGTCCTGTTCGAATTGCGAGGCATTCCAGGCGAGGCGGGCGGGGATTCGCTTCAAGCCAAAGGGCGGCGGAAAGAGCGAGTTCGTTCATACGTTGAATGGTTCCGGGCTTGCGGTAGGGCGCACGTGGATCGCCATTGTGGAGAATTACCAACAAGCGGATGGGTCAGTGGTGATACCGGAAGCTCTGCGACCGTACATGGGGATTGACCTTATTCCCGCTGTTTAACGCCCCTGGACGCGCGATTTTCCTCCGGGAAGCGCTATTTTATATAAGTCTTTTATTTACAGTCGATTACATGCATTGTCCGACTCAAATAGACCGAGAAATTGTAACCACCGTGCCTCGCAACCTATTGAAATCACACATTTTCGTTTGACGCACCCTTTTCCCGTTGCATACACTCGCCTCACCGTTAGGGACAGGGTCTTTGTCCGCTGACGGTCAAGGGAAACATGGGGATTCTGGCTCGCATCATCCGTTTTTTGTTTTGGTTGCTGGTGCTCTCCTGGGGCATTTCGCTCCTGAGGCGCTTTTTTGGATGGATGCTGCGTGGCGTCGGAGCGACAAGCACGAATCCGCCAGTAGAGGATGCGCTCGCAAACAAGCGGTTGGTTCGCGATCCACTCTGCGGCATGCACGTCGCCGAAGAATTGGCGATACCTCTTGGCTCGGGTAACGAAATGATTCATTTTTGCTCGCCCGAGTGCAGGGACCGGTACTTGAGCGAGACGCAGAAGTTGGCAGCGAACGGCTGAACGAGCCGACCGGACGAAAAGTTTTGTGGTTGGGCCCGGCAGCACGAAGCGAACTTAAATTGATAAGCGGAAAGGACCGACGCCAATGGCCACGGTCGCAAAGCCCACAACTCCTCTCGTACCGCGGATTGCACCGCGTGAGGATTTGAACCCATTTCGCATCGCGCAGATCCAGTTTGATATGGCGGCGGAATTTTTGAAATTAGATCCAGGACTGAGGCAAGTGCTGCGCACGCCAAAGCGCGTGTTGGAAGTTTCTTTGCCGACTAAGATGGACAATGGGCAAGTCCGCGTTCTGACGGGCTACCGCGTTCAACACAACATTTCGCGCGGACCGGGCAAAGGCGGCATTCGTTACCATCCGAACGTTACGTTGGATGAAGTGAAAGCGCTTGCCGCGTGGATGACGTGGAAGACGGCTGTTGTGAACGTTCCCTTTGGGGGCGCGAAGGGCGGCGTCATTTGCGACCCGAAGCGGATGTCCAAAAGCGAACTGGAACGGATGACGCGAAGGTTCGCGAGCGAAATTCTTCCACTCATTGGGCCAGACCAAGATATTCCCGCGCCAGACGTGTACACAGACGCGCAGACGATGGCGTGGATCATGGATACGTATTCCATGATGGTTGGGCACACCGTGCCGGGCGTTGTCACGGGAAAGCCGATTGCGATTGGCGGCTCGCAGGGACGGGCGGAAGCGACGGCCCGCGGCCTGGTTTACGTGGTTGAAGAAGCGTGCAAGCTGAAGAAAATTCCGCTGCGCGGCGCGACAGTCGCAGTTCAGGGATTTGGCAATGCGGGCGCGACGGCTGCGCGTCTACTAGCCGAGAAAAAGGCAAAGATTGTGGCATTGAGCGATACGCGCGGCGGCGTGACCAATTCGCGCGGCATTGATCCGATCAAGGCAATTCGATACAAGGAACGCTCTGGGACTGTGGTTGGAATGCCGGGAGCCTCTAGGCTTTCCAACGACGACTTGCTTACGATGAAATGCGACATCCTGGTTCCTTCGGCGCTCGAAAACGTGATCACTCTGAACAATGCGGAGGCCATCAAGGCCCGCATCGTCGCGGAAGCCGCGAACGGACCTACTACGCCACACGCGGATGAGATTCTGGCGCGGCGCGGGATCACCGTGCTGCCGGATATTCTTGCGAACGCCGGCGGAGTGACGGTCAGCTACTTCGAATGGGTGCAGAATCAGGAAGGCCTGCTCTGGGATTCCGACGAGGTAAATGCGCGGCTGCAAAAGATCATGGTGCGTGCGTTCCACGAAATGGTGGATACGATGCGCAAGCACCATGTGCCGCCGCGCGCAGGCGCGATGATCCTTGCCGTGGGACGGGTCGCGGAAGCTACGCTGGTGCGCGGGCTGTTTCCCTGAGACGGGCATTTTTCTACACGCAATCGTCGAGGTCCAATCACATGAAACTCGAAAAACCTGGGCGCCAGACTGGCGCAATTCTGCTCGTCTTCGTATTTGCTCTGTTTGTTGCAAATACGGCAGGTGCACAGGCAAAAAAAGCAAAGCGCGTTTCCGGTAGAGTGCAAACCGCGGAACAAAGAGGCGAACTGCAATTGGCGGCCGCGCGACCGAATCCTCTCCAGCTACGGCAATTTTTGAAAAAAATGCCGAAAGGCGCGGACCTGCATTATCACTTGAGCGGCGGCGTTTATGCCGAGTCATTCATTCGCGCGGCGGTGGAAGACGGACTGTGCGTGGACGTAAAAAAACTGGCATTTGCAAAATGCGCCGCAGTGGATGGCGACAAAACGATCGTTCCGGCAAGCGACGCTTTGACGAACCAATCGCTTTACGACCAGCTGATCAACGCCTTTTCGATGCGCAGCTTTGTGCCGTACGCTGGTGTTTCCGCGCACGACCATTTTTTTGACACATTTGCGAAATTTGGAGGCACGAACCCGTCGCATAAAGCGGAATGGGTGGACGAAGTCGCCGCTCGCGCTGCCTCACAAAATGAACAGTACATGGAGCTGATGGAAACCCCGGATTTCTCGATCGCGGCGAAAGCCGCCGGTGAAGTGGGATGGAAAGATGACCTGAAGGAACTTCGGGACGCGCTGTTGGCGCACAATCTGAAGGAAAACGTAAAGGCCGCGACGGAATATTTGGACGGAATCGAAAAAAAACGGCGCGAGATCGAGCATTGCGGTGAAGCAAACGCAACCGCGGCCTGCAAAGTGGACGTCCGGTTTATCTACCAGATCTTGCGGGGGTTTCCAAAGGAGATGGTGTTTGCGCAGACGCTTCTTGGATTCGAAGCCGCGTCCGCGGATACGGAACGCATCGTCGGGCTGAATTTCGTAATGCCGGAGGACGGATACATTTCCATGCGGGATTACGCGCTGCAGATGCGCATGGTGAAATATCTGCACGAAATCTATCCGAACGTGCACATTACGCTGCATGCGGGTGAACTAGCGTACGGCATGGTGCCGCCGGACGGCTTGTGTTGCCACATCCGGCTCGCCATGGAAGCCGGTGCGGAACGTATCGGTCACGGCGTGGACGTGATGTTCGAAGATCGGCCGCATGAATTGTTGAAAGAGATGACGGCGAAGCACGTGATGGTCGAAGTCAACCTCACAAGCAACGACATGATTCTTGGCATAAGCGGAAAAAATCATCCACTGCCGATGTATCGGCAATTTGGCGTGCCTGTGGCACTCTCCACGGATGACGAAGGTGTTTCTCGCATTGATTTGACGAATGAGTATGTACGCGCAGTGGAAACTTATGACTTCAAATACGCCGATCTGAAGAGAATGGCGCGCACAGGACTAGAACACGCATTCTTGCCGGGGAAAAGCGTGTGGGAAAGGCGAGATACTTTTACAAGCGTGATCAGTGAGTGTGTAAAGGACACGCCCGGAAGTGAAACTCCGTCGAAATCCTGCGCCGAATTCCTGAAAGCGAATGAAAAAGCGCAGCAACAGTGGGAGCTCGAAAAGAGGTTTCACGCATTCGAAGCAAGCTTTTGATCTTTTTTCTTTCCGAATGATTCGTTCGATACAGTTTCGCTGCTCCTCCCCCTCACTAGCCTGAATACTGCAAAAGTTTTTCTTGCGCGCCGCGAAACGTGCGCGTACATTCGCAGATGCCGGTGCGTTTCCTCGAAGTGCGGAGCGCGACCGGCAATTTTCTTCGTAGGTCGAGGCAAGAAAGTACGATGAGCGCGAACGGACATGCACCGCCCCCTATTTTGCTAACGATTGCCGGGTTTGATCCGAGCTGCGGCGCGGGCACGATGGCGGATTTGAAAACTTTTGCCGCGCATGGATGCTACGGCGTAGCCGTAATCACTTCCATGACAGCGCAAAACACCCAGGGAGTTGAAGCGGTACACAATACGCCCAGCGCGGAGCTTCGCGAACAGCTCGATGTGCTGGCGAAGGATTGCGAAATTGCCGCGGTGAAGATTGGAATGTTGGGAAATCGTGGGAACGCCGTGGTTGTCGGCGAATTTCTGGATGCGCACAAATTTGCAAATATTGTGCACGATCCGGTGATGAAGTCTTCGTCCGGAACGGAGCTTCTCGATGCGGGCGGCGTAAAATATATCGCAACGGAACTCCTAAAACGTTCCAGCGTGATTACACCGAACGTGCCGGAGGCGGAAATCTTGACCGGAATTGAAATAAAAGACGTCGCTGCGATGGAAGCCGCTGCGCGAAAAATTGTCGAAATGGGCGCGAAGGCCGTAATCGTCAAGGGCGGGCACATGGAGCGCGCCATTGACGTTTTGTTTGACGGAAATGAACTTGTGCAACTCGGTGGCGACAAGGTGAAAACGGAAAACACCCACGGCACGGGCTGCACTTTTGCTTCGGCGCTTGCGGCGCAGTTGGCGGCAGGGCGAACCCTTGTGGAGGCTGCGACACTCGCAAAAGCGTACGTCACGAAGGCGATCGAAAAAGGCTACGCGATCGGCAAGGGCAGAGTTCCACTGGACCATTTTTATCGTTTGAAGATCGAACCGCTCGCACGCGGGACGCACGAATTGCCAAATCACGGCATGCACCCGGCGGCGGAGCCCGCGGGCCACTAAATTCAGCACGCAGTTACGTCCTGAATCTACCTTCTAAATACGATTCTGCCCGCAACAATGGTAGCCATTGGCGCGCCTTTGAACTTGCGGCCATCAAACGGAGAGTTGCGGGATTTGCTGGGAGAGTCGTTGACGCTGTACTTCCATTCGTGAGTCGTCGAGAAGAGCGTGACGTCGGCCGGTTGTCCCGGCGCGAGTTTACGTTCCTTGCCGAGAACGCGTGCCGGGCCAGAAGTGAAAAGTTCCACCATGCGCACCAGCGAAATTTTCCCAGTGTGAACCAGCTGCTCAAGGCTTAGAGCGAGAGCAGTTTCGAAACCAAGAATTCCGAACGGGGCACGGTCGAATTCCACATCTTTCAGTGCGGGCTCATGCGGCGCGTGATCTGTCGCGATAACGTCCACCGCACCATCGGCGAGACCGGCGATTAACGCTTCGCGATCTTCCCGCGAAGCGAGCGGCGGATTCATCTTGAAGCGGGAATCGTACTGAACATCTTCATCGATCAATGTGAAATGATGCGGCGTGACTTCACAGGTGACGTGCAGGCCGCGCGACTTTGCCCACCGCACTTGGTCGAGCGAAGCTTTCGCCGAGAGATGCGCGACGTGCAGGCGGCCTCCTGTGAGTTCAGCAATTTGTACGTCGCGCGCGACGCAAACAGATTCCGCGGCAGCCGGCATTCCGCGCAAACCGAGGCGCGTCGAAGTGACTCCTTCGCGCATGACGGCCCCGGCAGCAAGCGAAACATCCTCGGAGTGTTCAATGACCGGCAGACCGAGAGAAGCGCAGTAGTCCATCACCTGGCGCGCGAGCTTCGCAGTGGCAATTGGTTTTCCGTCGTCACTCACGGCGACGATACCTGCTTCTTTCATCGCTGCAATTTCTGCAATAGCTTCGCCTTTGCTTTCTACGCTGGCGGCGCCGATGGGCCAGACGCGCGTGGAGCCAACGGAACGCGTTTTGTCCACAATGAAGCGCGTAATGGACGCGTTGTCGTGCACCGGCTTTGTATTCGGCATACAGCAAACTGCTGTGAAGCCGCCGCGCGCCGCAGATTTTGTCCCGGTCTCGATTGTTTCTGAAGATTCTTGTCCTGGTTCGCGCAAATGGACATGAAGATCAATGAAGCCAGGAGCGACGATGAGCCCGGAGGCATCGAATACCTGCGCGTCTTTCAAGGAAGAAAATTCTCCCCGGGGACTAATCGCCTTGATGACTTCACCGTCGAGGAGGACGTCCATTGCAGCATCGGTTTTGGATGCCGGATCAAGGACGCGGCCATTTTGAATCAAGAGCATGCTAGGAATCCTTCTTTGCGGGAACTTTGTCCGTGGCGCGGCGATTGTGCACTACGGACTGCTCAAGCGCGGGATGGGAACCGTCTTCCGCTGCGCCCGTGACGAGCAGATACAAAATCGCCATGCGCACAGCGACACCGTTTGTCACTTGCTCCAGCACGCAAGACTGCGGGCCGTCCGCCACATCCGGCGTAATTTCAATTCCACGGTTCATTGGCCCTGGGTGGAGAACGATGGCATCGGGTTTTGCGCGGCGCAATCGCTCGGCGTTGAGCTGATAGCCGAGAATGTAATCGTTGGAGGAAAGCGAAGGCTCATTGAGCCGCTCGGTTTGCACGCGAAGCATCATGACCACATCCGCGCCTTCCATTGCTTCGTCAATCCGGTAAACGCAGCGGATTGGTGTTCCTGGCGCGATTCTTTCCAGTTCACGCGGCACCCACATCGAGGGACCGCATAGCGTGAAGCGACAACCAAATTTTCCAAGGAGATGGATATTGGAACGCGCCACACGGCTGTGTTGAATGTCGCCAAGAATCGTTACATTCAAATTGCTGATGGTTCCTTTGCGATCGCGAATGGTCAATGCGTCCAGCAATCCCTGTGAAGGGTGCTCGTGAGTGCCATCGCCAGCGTTAATCACGGGGATGTCGAGGTGACGCGCGACGTAATTCGGCGCGCCGGAAGCATAATGGCGCATGACCAGACAGTCCGGCTTCATCGCGTTCAAGTTGAAAGCCGTGTCCAGCAGCGTTTCGCCTTTTTTTAGGCTAGAGGCCTCTGCCTGCAAATTCATCGTGTCCGCGCCGAGTCGCGAAGCGGCCGTACCAAAACTAATACGCGTGCGTGTGGAATTTTCGAAAAATGCGAGCGCAATGGTTTTTCCGCGCAGCGTTGCAAGTTTTTTCAACGGATGGCGTTGAATTTCCTGAAACGGTTTGCTTTGATCGAGAAGAAAAGTAAGTTCGTCCGCGGAGAGCGGTTCGAGAGCCAAGAGATCGCGAAAGCGGGGCGTCACATTTCGTCCGGCGAAAACCTCATTGAAAGTCCAAACTATTCCCTGCGGTCCACGAGCATGACGCGTTCTTCATTGTCAATTTCGCGGAGCCGAACTTCAACAATTTCCGAATCGCTGGTCTGTACCGAGCGGCCAACGAACTGCGCCTCGATGGGCATTTCGCGGTGGCCACGATCAATCAGGACGCAAAGCGAAACTCGTTTGGGCCGGCCCAGGTCAAAGAGGCCGTTCATCGCAGCGCGAATGGTCCGCCCAGTGTAGAGGACGTCGTCCACAAGGACCAGGTCCATGCCGTCCACGCCAAACTTGATGTCCGAAGATTGCAGCACGGCCTGAGGCGCGACCTTCGACAGATCGTCGCGATAGAGTGTAATGTCCAGAATGCCGACGGGCACTTCCACGCCATCAATGCCACGCATGGCTTGCGCGATGCGTTGGGCTAGGGGCACTCCACGCCGTCGGATGCCAATCAAAGCTAGATGCTTTGTGCCGCCGCTTTTTTCCACAATTTCATGTGCAACACGCTGCAGGGTACGGTCAATTTCGGCAGCGGACATGATCTGACCTTTTTCGACGATTGGCATGCCGAGTGGGATTCTAGCATAAGCGGTAGTGAGTCGCGGAAGAACAGCCAGAGGACAATTGAGCGAACGAATGATTCGCAACAGCATGCTAAAATCCCGTTTTTCAAACGGGAGAAATTCTATGATGCGAACGGCGGCGTTCATTTTGATGGGAGTGGCGCTTTCTTTCGCTCCGGAAGCCAGGGCACAGGCGCTGCCGAAAGCCGTTCCCCCTGCGTCGGCGAAAACCACCAAGCTGGTGCCGAAACCTGCCGGGACTCCGACGCACCCAAAGCTGATTGTGATGATTGTCGTGGACCAGATGCGCGCCGACTATGTGGACAAATTTCGCGGCCAGTGGACCGCTGGCCTGAAACGACTGATCGAGCAAGGTGCGTGGTTCCGGGAAGCTGCGTATCCCTACGCGGCGACGGAGACCTGCGTTGGACATGCGACGATTTCAACGGGAGCCTTGCCGGCGACACACGGAATTGTGGCAAACGCCTGGTGGGACCGCGACTCACAAAAGATGATGGCTTGCACGTCGGACCTTAAAGCCAAGAATTCGGGATATGCGGGGGTGGCCGCGAAGGGCGGAGACAGCGCCTGGCGGCTGCGCGTTCCGACTTTTACGGATGAGTTGCGATTCCAGAGTGGCGCGGCGACTCGCGTGGTCACATTTTCACTTAAGGCCCGCGCGGCCATCATGTTGGGCGGACACAAAGCGGACGCTGTGACTTGGGCTGACGGTGGCGGTTGGGTGACTTCAAATGCTTACGGTACATTGCCGTTTATTGATGATTTTGTGAAGGCGCACCCGATAAAAGAGGATTACGGAAAAACGTGGACGCTTTCACTGTCTTCAAGCGCGTATCTGTATGACGACAAAGCAACAGGGGCTGTAGCGCCCGATGGTTGGGACTTGTCGTTCCCTCATTCGTTGAGGGGTAAGGGCGCTGGCAGCGAACCCGACCCTGAGTTTTACGGGCAGTGGGCAACGAGTCCTTTCGCAGATGTCTACCTTACGAAGCTGGCCGAAAACGCAATCGATCAACTTGGTCTTGGAAAAAGCGGCGGAATTGATTATCTCGGCGTGAGTTATTCTTCACCGGATTATGTGGGGCACGCGTTTGGTCCGCGCAGTTGGGAGGTTCAAGACACTTACGTGAGGTTGGACAAAGACTTGGGAGAACTATTCGCGCACCTGGACGCGAAAGTCGGCGCAGGCAATTATGTTGTGGCGCTAAGCGCGGATCATGGCGTAGTCCCGGCGCCGGAAGATATGCAGAAAACAGGTGCGGATGTAGGCGTTTTGCACATGCCGGAAGTACAACAAAAGGCAGAAGACGCGCTTAAGATGTTCAACTACACTGCGCCCACAGTCGCTCAAATAGCGAGCACGGATTTGTATTTTTCCGTTGGTACGTACGACAAATTGAAAACTGATCCCGCAGCGCTGAAGGCAGTGCTGGATGCAATTCGAAGTGTTCCCGGCGTTGCGGATGTGTATCGCGCGGAAGAATTGACGGATTGGCCCGCAACCAAAAGTCCGATTCGTTCTGCGGAAGCTGCAAGCTTCTTCGCCGGACGTAGCGGCGATTTGTTGATTGTGCCGAAGCCATACTGGCTCGCGAGTTCAACGTCCGCCGACAAGAAACGCGATTACGGTACAGGCCACGGCACTCCCTATTATTACGACCAGCGTGTGCCAATTATTTTTTGGGGTTGGGGAATCCAGCGAGGTGAATATTTTGGTGAAGTCACTCCTGCGGATATCGCACCAACTCTGGCATCGCTTTGCGGAATTACGCTTTCAACTCGCGACGGTCGAGTCCTGAGTGAAGCTCTGTTGAAGAAAATTGCTCCCGCAAAATCGACCGTAGCTCAGTGAAGCTCTCACAACGAAATACGCAGAGCGTGGCTTCGTGATATTCTCTAAGTGAAGTGAATCCCGCCGATGCCGTACCACGCGGCCATTCTCCGGCCGATGTTGACCTGAGCGTAAGCGTTGGAACGCTACGCCTTCGAAATCCCATTCTTGCCGCCAGTGGAACTTTTGGGTACGGCCTCGAATTCGCCCACCTCGTAAATCTCGAGGCCTTGGGAGGATTCGTAACCAAGGGTCTTTCCCGCGAGCCTATCGAAGGGGCGCCTGCCCCCAGGGTATGCGAAACCGCTTCCGGAATGCTGAACGCAATTGGCCTCGAGAATGTGGGTGTTCGGGCCTTCGTTGCCGAAAAACTCCCGGTACTGCGCAAAATTGATACCCCGGTCATTGCGAATGTCTTTGGATACGCCCTGGAGGACTATGTGGAGGTCATCCGGGTCCTTGAGGGGGAAGAAGGGCTGGCTGGTTACGAGCTGAATATCTCCTGCCCGAACGTAAAGAAAGGCGGCATGCAGTTTGGCAACGACCCCAGCCTGGTAAGCGAAGTGGTCGGCGCGGCGCGCAAGGCTGCCACCAAACGGCCCCTCTGGGTGAAGTTATCCCCTCTTGTTACAGATATTGGAGTGATTGCCAAGGCAGCGGTGGAAGCAGGAGCAGGCGCCTTAACGGTTGCCAACACCTACCCAGCCATGGCACTCGACCACCGGTCCGGAACATCAAAACTGGGGAACAGGACGGGTGGCCTTTCCGGCCCAGCTATCAAGCCGATTACACTTCGGCTGGTCTGGGAAGCGTTTCGGGCCGTCAAAGTACCAATCATAGGGCTTGGAGGCATCGAGTCGGCGGCCGACGTGCTTGAATATCTCTCCGTAGGTGCGACTTGCGTACAGGTAGGCACGGCCAGCTTTACTGACCCTCAGGCCAGTGAGCACCTTGTTAGAGCATTGCCGAGGGCACTTTTCAATGTTAACGCTTTTACTATCAATGAGATACGTGGAAAATTTGATGCAGAAAACCATTGACAAAACACCTGTCCGATGCTACACTTTTCTGGAAGTTTGTAGCAAAAACACAACACTATGAAACGACCACTCTTTATGATCTGGGCTGCAATTCGATGGGTGCCACTTATGTTCCTCATTGCGCCCGCAATGGAAGCTCCGCTTGTTGCTCACCTGAGTGAGCCGGTTAGACCCATCAAGTCCTGGGTTGGCAACGCCAGCTGGTATGGACCGCAGTTTGACGGGAAGAAGACTGCCAACGGCGAGAGATTCGACTGTGAAGCCCTGACGGCTGCCCACCCTAACCTTCCCTTTGGGTCGGTCGTGCGCATCGTGAACCCGCGAAATGGCAAGTTTGAACTGGTACGTATCAATGACCGGGGTCCCTATCAAGAAGGGCGCGAAATTGATGTATCCTACCGAGTAGCCCGGAAGATTGGGCTGATCCATTCCGGTGTGAGCCAGGTTCGCCTGGAGCTGCTGGAAGTCCCGAAGAAAAACTGACCTCGCGCCGTCGAGGTCACCAAAACCGTGACCTTCGACGCCCATCCACGAAGCAGCCTAATCGTAGCGCTAGACTTTGACTCCCTTTCGTCTGCCCTGAAGTTTGCAAAGCAGGTGGCGGATCTTGTGGGGCTTTTCAAAATTGGCAGCCAGCTTTTTACGGCTGCTGGACCGACAGCGGTAAAGGAAATTTCCGCGCTCGGCCCTGGCATTTTCCTCGATCTGAAATTTCACGATATTCCTAACACTGTAGCCGGCGCCGTGTTGTCTTCCGCTGCGATGAGCGGAGTGCAGCTTGTGAACATACACGCGCTCGGCGGCAGCACCATGATGAAAGCGGCTGCGCAGGCCATTAGCGCGGGCGTGCCGCTCGGCATGGATCGGCCGCGGCTTCTTGCAGTGACCATTTTGACGAGCATGGATCAGAAAGCGATGCGAGAGACGGGAATTAGCGGCGCGCCGAAAACCAGTGTGCTCAAACTGGCGCGTCTAGCAAAGAATTCAGGTGTGGATGGCGTGGTGGCTTCGGTGCAGGAGGCTAAAGTAATTCGAAAAGCTTGCGGACGGGATTTTCTGATCGTTACGCCCGGAGTCCGGCCAAAAGAAAAGAGCTTAAGCGAAAAGAAAGATGATCAGGCGCGTACGGCGAGTCCAACAGAAGCAATTCGCGCCGGCGCAGATTACATTGTGGTTGGACGCCCGATTCTCGCAGCGGAAGATCCACGCTCTGCCGCACAAGCAATCGTGGACGAAATCGCTGCTGCCAAGTAGATTTTCACCCTCAAGTAACATCTATGATTCGTAGGTGCGTGTGCCGCAACTCATCGCAACGCTAGATTCTATTCAGGCCGCACTCATCGCTGCAGAGAAGCAAGCCACGGAGCTGCTCCAGGAGGTCTCCTCCTCGCAGGCGAATTGGCAGCCGAATGAGGGGCGCAGCTGGAGTATCTGTCAATGCCTCGATCATCTTGCAAAAATCAATTTTATTTACGCGGCGGCACTCCAACAAGCGCTCTCGAGCAGTTCGGAGAGTTACAGGCGACCAACATCGAGCATTGCGCCCGGCTTCTTTGGCCGATGGTTCCTACAGCAAATGGAACCGCCCGTGCGCACCAGATTAAAAGCGCCTGGAAAAGCCGTTCCCACGCCACAGGGAAACGTGGCAGAGCTCCTCGAAACCTTCCTAAAATCGCACGAACCTGTCCGCGCGGTCCTGGAGGGTGCAAAATTCGTTGACGTGAATCGATTACGTTTCAAGAATCCCTTCGTTGGCATTCTGAATTTCACTGTCGGGACAGGTTTGATGGTCATCAATGCGCACGACAGGCGGCATCTCTTGCAAGCGGAACTGGTGAAAAAGGCGGTAGGTTATCCTGTTGCCGGCAACTGGGCGGTTTGACCGCACGTTTGCGGCTGCCTTAGCATCAATACTTCTCTGGCAAAATGAGTTCTCCCCTGAAGCACATTATTGTCGGCACCGCCGGTCACATTGATCACGGCAAGTCTTCGCTCGTTCAGGCATTAACGGGGACGAATCCCGATCGCTTGGAAGAGGAGAAGCGCCGTGGAATTACAATTGATCTTGGCTTTGCTTTTCTCGATGAGCCCGGCGTGCGCTTTGGATTCGTGGACGTTCCTGGACACGAAAAATTTGTCAGCAATATGCTGGCAGGTGCAGCCGGAATTGACCTTGTATTGCTGGTGATTGCTGCCGATGAATCCATCAAACCGCAGACACGCGAACATTTTGAAATATGCCGCTTGCTCGGCGTACAGCGGGGCATCGTAGTTCTAACGAAAAGTGATTTGGCGGATGCAGATACTCTGGTGCTCGCGCGTTTGGACGTTCAGGAATATTTGCGTGGCTCATTTCTGGAGCAAGCGGCAATTGTTCCCGTCAGCGCAAAGACGGGAAATGGCCTTGCGGAATTGAAGCGCGAACTCGTGCGAGAAGCGGACGCCGTTCAGGGCAAGAGTGAGGGTGGATTGTTTCGGCTCCCCATTGACCGGGCATTCTCCATCAAGGGATTCGGCACGGTGGTTACGGGCACGCTTGTTTCCGGCAGCGTCGCGCCTGGCGATGAAGTGGAATTACAGCCGGGCGCGCAGAGGCTTCGCGTTCGCGGGGTGCAATCGGGCGGGAAAGCGGCGGAACGCGCCGTGGCGGGCCAGAGAACGGCGATCAACCTTGCCGGAATCGAGCACACCGCCGTGAAACGAGGCATGGTGCTCGCAGCTCCAGGACGATTTCGTCCAACGCGAAGAATTGATACTCGGCTCGAACTGATTTCGTCAGCCCCCGTCACGAGGCAGCGATTCCGCGCGCACTTCCACACCGGAACGTTCGAAACTATCGCCGAAATTACGTTGCATGGCGCGGAACAACTGCGCGGCGGCGAAACTGCCTTTGCGCATTTACGTCTTCAGGAGCCCGCACTCATTTTGCCTGGAGACCGCTTCATCGTCCGCCAGTTTTCTCCCGTGATGACAATTGGCGGCGGAGAGGTGCTGGATAATTTGGCGCGGCGGCCTGCAAAAAAGGATATTGGGCGGGTCGACTTCCTCGAAACGCTTGCGAAATCCGACAAGCAGGGAACTCTGCGAGCAATGACGCTGCGCTCGCTCTTTGGCCTGACCCAACAGGAAATTGCCGCAAGAACGGGCTTGACGGACCAAGTGATCCAAGACCTCGCGAAAAAGGAAGAAGAGGCCGGACAACTCAAGAGCGTGAGTAATCAGCCGCTTCTGCTCATTGGGCAGAAATCACATGCCGAGCTGCAAGCAAAAATCATGCGGGCGCTGGAAGCATTCCACAAAGAGAACCCGCTTAGCCCCGGTATCGCCCGGGAAGATTTACGCGCAAAGACTGGCCGACGGCTAAGGCCGGAATCGTTTCGTGCCGCGCTCGAACAACTCGCGAAAGAGCAGAAACTTGTTCTACAAGGAGAAACGGTAAAGCGCGCCGGCGCGGAAGTCACGCTGCTTCCCGAGGAGCAACGAGCTCGCGATCAGATTGAATTCGCTTTTGCGACGGCCGGACTGGCCGCACCACCTCTGAAGGATGTGCTTTCGCAATTGCCCGTCGAAGCGAAACGCGCCGAAAAGCTGCTGCAAATGCTTTTGCGCGAGAAAAAACTATTTCGCGTGTCGGCCGAGCTGATTTTCCATGCGAACGCGCTGCTCGAAATGCGTCAAAAAGTCTCAAATTATAAGAAGGCGAAGGGCGAGCGAATCTCCGTGCCTGCTTTCAAGGAGCTCACCGGAATTTCACGCAAATATGCGATTCCATTACTTGAATACTTGGACCGCGAACGCGTTACACGGCGGGCTGGAGACGAGCGTGTTATACTGTGATTTCACGCAAATCCCCCAAAAGCCGGAATCTACTGGGCGTGATAGAGTTGGTTTTCAGGGGCAGGAGGCTTTATGGAATTCCCAATCCACTGGCTGATTATTTTGGTGGTTGTACTGATTTTGTTCGGCGGCCGCAAGATTCCGGAATTGATGCGAGGTCTCGGTGAAGGTGTGCGCGGATTCAAGGAAGGCATGTCTGGAAACGCGCATTCGCAAGCAACGCCGCCCCCGGCAACTCCCGCGCAGCCTGCGCCAACAGCAGATAAACCCGCGGAAGAAAAGAAGTCTTAGAAAAACCTTCCACTTGAAGTGAAGAAGAAGTTTCCGCAAGGCGCTCCAAAACGGAGCGCCTTTTGTAGTACCAAGACAAGGCGAAAACAGACAACACCCGGCTTCCTTTCGGGCCGCACCTGTACCTCAGTTCAGTAGTTGGCGACGAAACTTTATAGTCCAACTGGGGTTAAGCCAGGTAACCCCGGGAATGAAAAACCGACTCTAGGAGAAGGATTATGAAACTCACTTTTGGGAAGTGGACCGCGTTGCCTGTTATGGTGCTTTTGCTTGGAGGCGCTGCCCTGGCGCAAGATCCCGCGTCGAATGGATCTTCAAATTCGCAAGCTGCGCCGGCCACAGCACCTGATCCAACGATTCATCAACGCAAGGAAAATCAGCAGGACCGCATCGCCAATGGGATTCAGAGTGGACAGCTCACCGCCGGAGAAACCTCCAAACTGGAAACGAAAGAAGCAGCTGTAAACGGCGAAATCAAGGCGGACCGCGCGGCAAACGGCGGGAAGTTGACGCCGGCGGAACGTGCCAAGGTCAATCGTCAACAGAACCAGCTTTCCAAGCAGATTTACAACGATAAACACAACGCCAACACCGCCCACTACGGAAACAATGAAGTGGGCCAGCGCCGCGAAAATCAGCAAGATCGCATTGCCCAAGGCGTTAAGAGCGGGCAACTGACCGCCGGTGAAACCGCCAAGCTGGAAAATCAGCAGAAGGGCATTAACCAGCAAGTTGCCGCGGACCGCGCAGCAAACGGCGGCAAACTAACTGCCGGTGAAAAAGCTCAGGTGAATCACGAGCAAAATAAGGCGTCGCGGAATATCTACAACAAGAAGCACAATAGCCGCACGCAGGGTGGCGTTCCGCCAAAGAAGTAAAATTCAAATCCACGAAAAGAAGAAGCGCCCTAAAAGGGCGCCTCTTCTTTGTTTGACCAGTCTTCAGACCAACCGAGTTCAGCTAGCGCGCTGCACAATCGCGCAAGCGGAAGACCGACGACGTTGTAGTAGCATCCCTCGATACGGGGAATATAGCGTCCGGCTCGGCCTTGAATCGCGTAGGCGCCTGCCTTGTCAAAGGGTTCTCCGCTGGAGAGGTAACGCACGATTTCTTCCTCGTCCAATGCGCCCATGTGAACATGCGTCGTTTCGTGAAATTCGCGGCGTTCGACGTCCGGCAAGCGTACCAACGCAACGCCTGTGATTACGGAATGAGTTCTTCCCGCTAATTTTTCCAGCATCTGCCGCGCGTCTTCGGTTGTGCGCGGCTTCCCAAGAATAGCGCCATCGAGCGTCACGATCGTATCCGCCGCAATAACGATTGCAGGACCGACGGCGCGGGCCGCCGCGAGCTCCGCCTTTGCCGCCGCGAGCCGGCGAACCAGTTCTAACGGAGACTCGCCTGGAATGGGAGTCTCATCTACGGCCGAAGACAAAACCAGGAAGGACAATCCAGCGGAACGGAGAATTTCCGCGCGTCGTAGAGAGGCGGAAGCAAGGATCAGCTTCATCGAAAATGGCCGCGGCCAGAATACTACAGAGGAGATGTGGTGACAGCCTGTTCCTTCCGAGCAGCCAACCTTTTTTCCCATACGGCTGGCGGCAGGCTTCGCAAATCACTGCATAGCGTTCGTTCAAATATTTGCAGTTAGAGCAGGACCACATCCCGTCTGGCTTTTGCATACCTATTCCAAGAAGAAATCGCGCGCAAAAAGCGATTATGCCAACCCAAACCCATGAGGGAATCGCCAAAGCCAATAGCGCATTTTCGTCGTTTGCCCGGCCCAGTAAGCCGAGCGTGAAGCCGCCGAGAAATTGAATCAGCAAATGCCCAACAACGGAAAGAGTTCCCCAAACCCAGGGATTTCCACCGCGGCCTCGTGCATACGCGGCGATGCCGCCAGTGGTCACAATCAGGAGGAAAATTTGCAGCACAGATCCTCCGCGCTACAGCACAACGGTTTCTAGGTATTCGCCAAAGACGCGGCGCAAGGCGTCAGAAATTTCGCCAACTGTTGCATACGATTCGACTGCGTTGAGGATCGCCGGGAACAAATTTTCGGTAGTGCTCGCGTGTCGTGCGAGTTCTGCTAGCGCGGCCTCCGTTTTGGCTGCATCGCGTCTCGCGCGCAGGGCTTGCAAACGACCAACTTGAGACCGCTCAATTTCTTCGTTTATGCGAAGCAGAGGAATCGTACGCTCCTGCTCGGCTACGAACTCGTTCACACCCACAACAACTTGTTCCTTGGATTCCACCGCCCGCTGGTAGTCGTACGCCGCTTTCTGGATTTCGCCCTGTACGAATCCAGATTCAATCGCGCGAAGCATTCCACCCAGCGCGTCAATTTTTTCAATATATGCTGTCGCGCCCCGTTCGATTTCATTCGTTAGATGTTCAATCGCATACGAACCGGCAACTGGGTCAATCGTATTCGCAACTCCTGTTTCATGCGCGATGATTTGCTGTGTGCGCAAAGCGATCAGCGCAGCGTCCTCCGTGGGCAAAGCCAGCGCTTCATCCATGGAATTCGTATGCAGCGACTGGCAACCGCCCAGCACCGCGGCGAGCGCCTGAATTGCTACGCGAACGATATTGTTTTCCGGTTGTTGCGCGGTGAGCGAAGATCCCGCTGTCTGCGCGTGAAAGCGCAAAAGCAGAGACCGTGGATCCTTCGCCTGGAAGCGTTTCTCCATGATGCGAGCCCATAAACGCCGCGCCGCGCGGAATTTTGCAATCTCTTCAAGCAAGTCACTGTGCGCGTTAAAAAAGAAGGAGAGTTGCGGCGCGAACTCGTCCACGGCCAGTCCTGCATCGAGCGCTGCTTGAACGTATGCAATGCCGTCGACAAGCGTGAATGCAACTTCCTGCACTGCAGTCGAACCGGCCTCGCGAATGTGATACCCGGAAATCGAAATCGTATTCCAGCGCGGCAGGTTGTCTTTGCACCAGGAAAAAATATCCGTAACGATGCGCATCGCCGGCCGCACGGGGTAAATATACGTTCCGCGCGCGATGTACTCCTTCAAAATGTCATTCTGCACCGTGCCGGAAAGTTTGGAGAGATTTGCGCCTTGTTTTTTTGCGACCGCAACGTAAAGACAGAGCAAAATAGCTGCGGTGGCGTTGATGGTCATGGACGTGGAGACGGTTTCGAGTGGAATGCCTTCGAAAAGCGTTTGCATGTCTTCCAGAGAATCAATGGCGACGCCAACTTTCCCGACTTCCCCAAGCGCAAGGGGGGCGTCCGAATCCATACCGATTTGAGTTGGCAGATCAAACGCAACGGAGAGACCCGCTTGCCCTTTGCTGAGCAAATACCGATAGCGCTGGTTTGATTCGACGGCCGTGCCGAATCCGGCGTACTGACGCATAGTCCAAAGCCGGCCACGGTACATCGTGGGATAGACGCCACGCGTGAACGGAGATTCGCCCGGATAACCGATGTTTTGTTCTGCCGTAACCGCCCGGGTGTCATCCGGTCCGTAGAGGCGTTCGATGGGATTCCCAGAGAGCGTCGTGAAGCGGGGTTTGCGTTCAGGTGCGGGTGGCTTGGGCTGGTCTGGCATGTTCGTCAGGAAGATTGCAATCGGCGAGCGTTCCGAAACGATGTAAAAGAAAATCCCGCCATCAACACCGCAAGAAAAGCCGCTGTGCCAATCAGCCAATGGGCACCGTCTTTGCTCCACGCCCGAAATGCGTTTTGCGTCCAGAACAAGGCGAGCACAGCAAAGACTGCTCCCACAAGTTCATGGAACAATTGCTTCAACGCAAGCCAGAAGCGACGAAAACCACGCCTTGGCGGCGCTTGTGAAGGGACCGTCCGGGCGGCGGCAGACATAAGGACATCTTAGCGCAGGTCGCGGAACTGTACGAAAGTGCTGTAAACCGTTTGGAGACAACGAAAGCACATGCGCTTGTATCCAATCGAACTGAGTCCTAGAATAAGCTTAGATGTAAGGGGGAGCCAGCCTTGCAACTCGACGATCACCTGAAAAACTTGCTCCGTGAATTGGGACACGCGATCAATGACACGGTGTCTGAATCCGACCGTATCACGGGAGCGATAGCCGGAGTGCGCGCGCACGGATATGACATCGTGCTGAAGCTGGACGCGACGATCGGACTCGCAAAGCGCGACGGCGAAGGCAAAGAGACGCAGTTGACCACGCTCGACCGAAGATTTTTGGAGTCACTCAGAATTCAGGTGGATCAGGAATCGTTGCAGGAAGTCGAAGCGGACCGCAGGCCCGCTGCTCGCTTGACCATGACTCCTCAGGATGTGCGCTTTCTTAAATCACTAAGGATTGCCACGGACGACATCGAATGAAGCTGACAACACAATTCGGCGCGAAGCGATTCCTGGCCGCGGTCATTTTATTGGGCATAGGATGCGGAGTTTCTGCTGCGCAGGATCCGATTGTCGTGGCTGAGGCTGCGGCCATCGTGATTCAGACCATTAAACCGAAAAAGCAGCAGTCTCCTTACGCAAAATTTGAAGGCACTGTGATGAATGCGAATTCCATACTGATCACTGTGCGCTCCAAGGAAAACGAACTGGCCGTGCAGACCTTCACGCTTGCCGAAGAAGCCAGCGTGAAAATGCAGAAGCTCGTGGACAAGGGCGGCTACCAGTACGGCGACAAAGTTACCGTTTTTTACGACCCAGCAACGAACAAAGCCTATCGAGTAAAAGGCAAGGCTTCGAAGCCCATCTGACTTCGCGGAGCGTCCCATGCTTCGCCTGCCCGCTGTTGCAGGACAGTTTTATCCCGCCGATCCAAAAGAACTTCTAAACCTCGTTCGGCGGTTCTCGCAACAAGACACACCCGCAAACAAGCCGCGCGTTAAAGCCTGCCTTGTCCCCCACGCTGGATACGTCTACTCAGGTCACGTAACCGGAGCCGTGTTAGCGCGAATCGAAGTGCCGAGAAAAATCCTCATTCTCGGCGTCCGGCACCTTCCGCGCGGAGAAAATGCAGCAATCCTGAGTGAAGGAGCTTGGAGAACGCCGCTCGGCAACGCGCAGATCGCCCCGCAACTTGCTCAAAAATTGAAGGAGGAATGTCCTCTGTTAAAAGAAGATGCAATCGCGCACGAGCAGGAGCACTCTTTGGAAGTTCAGCTGCCCTTTTTGCAAGTGTTGGCGCCGGATTTCCAATTTGCGCCCGTCGCGCTGGGCACGATTCGATTCGAAGAGCTCGAGACCATAGGTGAATCGATCGCTCGCGTGCTTACAAACTCCGAAAAGGAAGTCCTGTTGCTCACAACTTCCGATCTAAACCATTTTGAAGACGAAGTGACAACACGAAAGAAAGATGCGAAGGCCATTGCACAACTGGAAGCGCTGGACCCTCGGGGCTTGTACGACGTTTGCCGTACGGATTCCATTTCCATGTGCGGACTCGGTCCGGCCGTTGCAATGCTCGTTGCGCTTAGAACGCTCGGCGCAACTCATGCGGAAACGGTGAAGTATGCAACTTCAGCGCCGGTATCCGGCGATCACAGGAGGGTCGTTGGCTATGCGGGAATGATTTTTGATTGACTCATCTCATCTTCAGAGAAATCGTTTCGAAAATAAAAGAGCGGCCTCATGGAAAGAGGCCGCTCTTTTGCTTGGAACTCGATTCCAAATCTAGTGCGGACGCCCGCCGGAGGAAGACGAAGAACCCGAAGAAGAACCCGAAGAGCGGGAGGAACTAGCAGAGGAGGAACTGCTGGAGCTTCCGGATGACGGGCGGGCCGATCCTCCCGAAGAGCTGTTTGGGGAGCTACCGCCCCAGCGTGATCCGCCCCCGGACGGAGCTGAGCTGCCACCACTCCGTGCACTTGATCCCGCAGCCGGAGGCCTCGGTGGCATTGCAGATCCGCGTGGCGCAGGGGGCGCGGAAGCTCGCGAAGCTGTGGGTGCCGACCCGCGCCCACCGGGCGCTTCCACGGCACGTCTCATGTCCGACGTCTTTGTCCCACCATTGCTCATGCCGGAATCTCTTCCGCCGGTGACCGCTCCGCTTTTGGTTTCCACGGTTACGCGTTCCGAAGAAGTAGCGGCTGCGTTGTTCACAAAGCGATGTTCCGCGGGATCAAACGTAATCCCTGATTCGCGGTTCGTAGCGACCACGCCTGGAAGAGTGCCTCCTCCAGCCATCGAGCGCACAACGCGAACCGGGGGCGCAGCGGTTGCCGTTGCGGAAGGCAAAACATCGCGCGCCGGATTCTTCAGATTTTTCCAGTTGTCGCCGCCGGCGGCGCCCACTCGTTCTAACACTCCACGCGTTGAAACTGGAAACACTCCTTCGCGCAAATTGATAGGTGTCTTTCCTTTTGCATCCAAAGGATGCGTCGGCACGAGGCCCACTTGGTTTCCGGAGCGCACCCAGGTCGCTGTCACTGGCCTCCATTGGCCGACCCGGCCAGTTCGCGAATACGGATATGGAACTCCGTGGGGAAAAGAGCCCACAGGACTCCAGACCCACCCGAATCCCGGCTGGTAAATCCAGTTCCCGTAGTGATACGGCAGCCAGCCCCAAGGTTGAGAGCCGATAAACACCCAGCCGCCGGAGCCGGGATCAAAGAGCCAATGTCCAAAACCAAAGGGATTCCATCCGAAAGAAACGCCATACGGACGCCAGCAATACCCATACCCCCCAACCGAATACCATGAACCGTATGTATATAAATCGCCGAATCCAGAAGTGTAATCGTACACGCCAGAATACTGCTGAGATGCGGTCAGCGCCGTTTGCGAGGACTCGATCCTGCCGGCCACCCATTGATCAAAATCATCCGCGTACGCTGCGCCGTCTACGGAAACCGATGCCGGATCCGAAGCATGCATGGAGAGCGATTGTCCTTTGGAAACTGGCGTAGTCTTGTTTTTGGTCAAAACCGAAATGTGTCCCTGAGAGACCTGAACATCGCTCCCGTCATCGTAGTTGTTCACACGAAAGCGAGCCTTTTCGTTGGCTTCGACGCTGAAGTCTCCGCCAGTCACGCTGAAATAGTCGCCGCGCCCCGGTTTTACGGAAAACGACGCCGAACCCTGCCGCAGAATCAGCCGCGTAGTGAACGAACCATCTTCAAGAGACAAGTCGTAGAATTCCAAGACCGTGTTTTCAGCCAAAAGCGCGATATTCCCGCTTTCAAATTCGACTTCCGCGCGACCGTTGTCCGTGGCCAGCGCGTCGCCTTGGTGGACAGGCATATTGAGCGTGGCGCTCTCCCATACGTTATCCGCAGATTGAAGTGGATCGCCGGATACGTTGTGCGTGATCCGCACGTCTCCTTGCACGTAGCTCAAGCGAATGATTCTCGCGTGCGACCCGTCGGCGAGCGTGGAGTCTGCCGTCAAACCTAGAGCTAGAAGAAGGAGAAAAAAAGGCAGGCGGAAGGTGGTCTTGCTGGTCATGACGTACCCCCTGGTGGGCACCGCGTCTCGTAAATAGGACGTAGTCGCGGGCAGTTGGGTTACCGAGCCCGTTTCGTTACTCAATAGTGGCTCATGCCAATGGAGGGGTCAAGGACCTTAAGTACTGATTCCAGAGCTGGTTCTGGCACGGGACTTCTGATGCACAGGACAGAAATTTTACATTGCCGGATTATTGACACACCTGGCCTGAATCATTAGGTTCAACAGAGGGGAACGCATGAGTCGTTCCCCGCGCACAATTCCAAAACCACAGGCCGCAAGACTTCCAATATGGGGTGTGGAAGTTTACTGGGTTGGGGGAGTAGTGAAGTCTCTTCACCGGGGGAAATTATGCAGCGCATCATTAGGTTTAGTGTAGGCATGGCGTTTCTAGTGGTCTTCATGCTCATAGGCGGCCGCGCCTATGGGCAGGGTGGCGCAACGGGCGCAATCAGCGGCGACGTTCTGGACGCAAGCGGCGGAGCCGTCGCCGAAGCAGAAGTTCAAATCATCAGCACCGCGACCGATTCGCTCGTTCGTAAAATCACCACGGGCGCCGACGGAAGTTTTGTGGCGACTCTGCTGCCGCCGGGCGACTACTATGTCGTCGTCAACAAATCTGGCTTCTCCGAAGCGAAGGTTTCCGCCATCGGAGTACGCGTGACGGAGACAACAAGAATTGCCATCACGCTAAAGACGGGATCCGTCAGCGAAAAGGTGGAGATTTCAGCAACAATCACGACAGTTGAAACGACCAACGCCACAACAGGGCAATCCATCGCCAAGGAGACCGTTCGAGAGCTTCCCTTGGCCACGCAGAACTACCAACAGCTTCTGACGCTTTCCACTGGTGCGCAAAGCGAATTGAATGCCGCGGCGCAGCTCGGCCGCGGTTCCGTGAAACTATTCGTTAACGGCCAACGCGAGGACAATAACAATTTTCTGATCGAAGGTATCAGCGCCACCGACTACAACGTCGCGCAAGCCACTTATGTTCCTCTGCCGAATCCGGACGTAATCCAGGAATTTAGAGTGCAGACATCGCTCTACGACGCGAGCCAGGGCCGCAACGGTGGAGGCAATGTCAACGCGATTCTGAGATCCGGCACGCGCGAGTATCACGGCGACGCTTATGAATTTTTCCGGAACGATGTACTCAATGCCAACGATTTCTTCCTAAATCGCGAAAACCAGGCACGGCCGGTGATAAAGCAGAACATTTTTGGCGTGAGCGTTGGTGGACCTGTCGCTAAGGAAAAATTCGGGTATTTCTTCTTGAACTATCAGGGCACGCGCCAGCGCAGTGGCCTTTCTCCGGGCACGTTTATCAGCACCACAATCCCGTCGCTCCCCACGAACCGCTCCGATGCTTCGATTTCCCAGGCGTTCTTTGGAAATACCACGACGGCAATCGATCCCGTGGTCAGCAAGCTGCTGAATTTCCAAAGCAACCAGTTTGGCGGCTCGACTAATGGCTTCCTCATCCCAAGTAGTGATCCTGCCACCGGGGCTTTTGCGATCAGCAGTCCGGGCAAATACACCGACGATCAATTCACGTCAAACTGGGATCGCGAATTTCGTGGCGGACAGGATAAGCTCTCGGCGCGATTCTTTTTTTCCGATGCCGAGACCTTTCTGCCCTTCGGCGGCGGAGACTTGCCGGAATCGCTCGGCAGTACTTTGGCGAGCAGTGTGAGTTCGACTGCCCTGAACTTTCCCTTTGACACTCCTGTCCGTGCCCGTTTCCTAAATGTGACCGAAACCCATCTCTTTTCGCCGACTCTGGTCAACGAATTCCGTTTTGGTTTCGTGCACATAAACGACGAACTAAATAACGTTCCGCCGGTCACTACCTCGGACCTAGGAATCGATCGTCCGACCAACAGCGTCACCAACTCCATCTATAAATTTGTTTTCGCCAGCTCCGGTTTTGAAATCGGCCCTGCTCCTTTCGGAAACCAATCTCAAGATCAAAACAACATCAACTTTGTGGATACCGTAAGCTGGGTCCGCGGAGCTCACGTATTCCGCTTCGGCGGCGAGTTCACCCGAGTGAGCCTTGACAAGAATTTTCCGCAGGTCTTCAACGGCGAACTCTTCTTTACGAACACACCCGACGGCAATACCGACTTCCAGAACTTCCTCCTTGGCACACCGCAATTTAGCTTCGGTGGCGGTGGCCTTTCTAATCATGAATATCGTTCGAACAACTTTGCTGTTTTCGTTCAGGACGACTGGAAAATCCGGCCGAACCTCACGCTGAATCTCGGCCTGCGCACCGAAATTCTCGGCGCCTTCCATGATGACCTCTGCCACATCGGCAATCTCGATCCCAAGTTGGCCAACTCCGGCGAGTTTCCCTTTCTTTATCCTTCCTGCGTCAATAAGTTGAACCTGGCGGGATTGACCGGGAAATCGAACAGCACGACCTTCGACAATAACTATTCGACGGGCATCGGTCCCCGCCTCGGCCTGGCCTACGATTTATTCGGCCATCACAACACCACGATCCGAGCAGGTTATGGCATCTACTACGTCCGTGAAGACGTCGGCACTGCTGACCAAATGTCCTTCCAGACGCCATTTCTGCCGGTGGCCTTCGGAGGTGGCGCAGCCGGTTGCCTCGGTTCATATTTTTCTGCAACTCCCCTACCCGGTTGCCCGAACCCCAACCCAAACGCGCTCCCGCAAGCTGGCACACTCGACCCGAACTTTGTTCCTTGCCTGAACGTGTTTCAAGGCTTTACAGACAACGACACAACGCAAGCAGGCATATATGGCAAGGCCTCCGGTGCTGCCTGCCCTGGGCCGCTGCAGACCCTCGGAATTTTCGGCCTTGCCGTGCCGCGACACTTTGTCGTGCCCAACACTCAGCAATGGAATCTCACACTTCAGCGAGCTCTTGGCCGTGAATGGGTGCTTGAAGTTGGCTATGTCGGCACCAAGGGTACCCACCTGCGCGAAACGCGCGATGCACTCCAATCTCAGGATGCGTCGCCCGCAAACCCAGTCGTAGTGGGCGGACAGCAAATCACTGCAAACACTTTTGCAAACGCCGTCGCTCGTTCGCGTGCGCAGGGTATCAATGGTTACAACGGCTTCCAGTTGTTCGCCAATGACGCCTATTCCCACTATCACTCGCTGCAAACAACGCTTTCGCGCCGTTGGTCGGCCGGTTATTTCCAGGCCGCATATACGTTCTCGAAATCCACCGACGCCACTTCCACCGGCAATACGGCATTTAACAGTGCATTCAACGATGAATCCACGCTGGACGCTTCTCGCGGACTGTCTGATTTCGACCGCACGCATCGTCTCGCCGTTAGCTATCGCTATGACTTGCCCTGGTTCAGGAACGGAACAGGTCTGAAAGGCGCGTTGCTCGGAGGCTGGGCAATCAGCGGCATCACATTGGTACAGTCCGGTTCACCGTTCTCTGTGCTCGATTCCGGTGCGGGTAGCGCTTTCTTGGGCCTTGGCTCTGCTCCAGGGGTGGAAACCGCCAGTCTCGCCAACGGTGCATCCCTTTCGAGCGGTTTGAGTCACGGAAGCATCGGCACGAGGATTGACGGATATCTGAATCCCGCCGCCTTCACCACCGCTCCGCTTCTCTATCCCACGCAATGCGATCCCACTCAGGCTGATCCGACAGTCTTTCCGAATTCCAATTTCTGCACGACTGGATTCGGAAGTCTCGGTCGCAACACTTACCGCGGTCCAGGCCAGCAAAACTGGGATTTCTCGCTTCTCAAAACCTTTAAGATCACTGAGCGGCAATCCCTGCGTTTTACTACGGACTTCTTCAACACGTGGAATCATGCCAACTTCGGCAATCCCTCTGGAACTGACGTGGAAAGCATCAGTCTTGCAAACAGTCCGTTCGGCAAGATCACCAGCACCCTGGGTACGCCGCGATTGATTCAGTTCTCGCTGCGGTACGCGTTCTAGCTATCCTTCGTAGTCAACTTCCATCCAAAGGCGCCTCGACTGAGTCGGGGCGCCTTTGCTTTTTGCGTGTAGAATTCTTTAGGGAGCAAGAAAATCGATGAGCCCCGGGAATAGAATCCGTTTACTGGAACAAGATCAGGTTACGCCGGAAATTGCCGCCGTTTATGATGCGTTGCTCGCGACGCGAGGTGTTGTCCCGAATATGTTCAAAGTGCTGGCCCACGCACCGGCGATTGCTCCGGCCGTGGCAGGTTTTCTGAAACCACTCTTGTCCGATGGGGCTCTCGACGGCTGGTACAAGGAATTGATTGCCGTACGTGTCTCGCAACGCAACGCCTGCGAGTACGCCATTCGAGCGCACGGCATTTCCGCGCGTCAGAAAGGCGCGACGGAAGAACAAATCGCAAGCGTCACCGATTTCGAAAACGGCTCCTATTCTCCAAAAGAAAAAATTGGTTTCCGCCTCGCCGACAAACTGCACTTGGGTGCTTCAGCCGTGGACGACAGTTTTTTTACCGAATTAAGTACGGTGTTTTCGGAACCGGAGGTTGTCGAGTTGTTTCTGACCGCGGCAGCGTTCGAAATGTTTCCACGCTTCATCGACGGGCTCCGGATTCCGGTCACTCCGCCGCCCGCCGCGAAATGATAGACTGCTGCCCATGGGTTCCCTGCGAATTGCAACACGCGTTTCACAGCTAAAAGGCGAAGGCGCACTTGCCGTTTTCAGCCGCGCAAAGGAACTCGAAAAGCAGGGCCGCTCCATTATTCACCTGGAACTGGGTGAGCCTGATTTTCATCCGGCGCCCCCTGTAGTTGACACTCTGCGAAGCGCTGTAGCCGCCGGCCGCGACCGCTATTGCGCCACGCGTGGCATTCCAGCTTTGCGCGAAGAAATCGCAGTGTATCTAAAGCGTACGCGTCGTCTTGACGTCCAACCAGAAGAGGTTCTCGTCGCACCAGGGTGCAAGATGGCGCTTTCGCTCGCCATGATGGCGCTCATCGAGCCGGGCGACGAAGTTCTCTACCCTGACCCGGGTTTTCCCATCTACCCATCCTTTACGCGCGGCCTCGGGGCAAAAGCGGTGCCGTTTGGATTACTGGAGAAAAACAAATTTCAGCCGGACTTGGACGAAATCGCTGCGAAAATTACCTCCAAAACAAGCGTTTTGATTTTCAATTCTCCGAATAATCCGACCGGAACAGTCTTTGACGAAAAAGCGGTGCACGGCCTTGCCGAATTGGCCAAAAAACACGATCTGTGGCTCCTCAGCGACGAAATTTACGCGCGTATTCTTTTCGGCGGCGAATATCTCTCCCCGTGGGCTTTGCCCGGAATGGCGGAGCGCACCATCATCATTGATGGCTTTTCAAAAAGTTTTGCCATGACTGGCTGGCGGCTCGGCTACGGCGTCGCGCCAAAGCATGTAATTGACGCAATGGATTTACTCGTGCTGAATACCTTCACCTGCGCCGCGGAATTCACACAAATAGCCGCAATCGAAGCCCTGCGCGATTCGACAAATGCTGTAGATGCTATGACAGCGGAATACAGAAAGCGCCGCGACCTCTTTGTCGCAGGACTCAATCAAATCCCCGGTTTCCGCTGCCAATCGCCGGATGGCGCCTTCTACGCGTGGGTCAATGTGGAAGACACGGGCTCTAGCGCGGAGGAAATTCAAAGAGCTCTACTCGACGATGCAGGCGTCGCGGCCATTGCCGGAGCCGCCTTTGGCGCAGAGGGCAAGAATTATCTTCGTTTCTCGCTGGTCAGCGCACGCAACTTGCTGGAAGAGGCTTTGGAAAGAATACAGCGCGTTGCAGTTAAATGGCGCGCCCCAGTTACAAAGTAGCTGCTACAAACCGTGTGAAAATTCCAGATTCGAACGTACGATACTCACTATCTTAACGGGGGTTCGAATGAAGCGCGTGGTTCCACTGCTGATTCTTTTGGTGATTTGCATGAGCACAGCGCCAAAACTCGCCGCCCAAACGAGTCCATTTCCTTCCTCCGACTTTCCCGCCATCTACGATCGTCTTTCGCAAAAAATTGAGCGAATCCCGATTTACGACAACCATGCGCATCCCGGCTTTGCGGACGATTCCGATGTGGATGCCATGGCTTCACCGCCAGAGGAAAGTAGCGTCCTTCGCTTGCGCGACGACAATCCTGAATTCGTCACCGCGGCAAAAGCTCTTTTCGGCTATCCCTACGACGACTTCAAACCGGAACACTCCAAATGGCTCGCGGACAGGAAAAAAGCGGCAGAGATGAAAGGCGACTCCGCATATTTCGACACCATCCTGGACAAACTGAACGTGGACATCTGCCTCGCCAATCGCGCCTTCATGGCCCCTTATCTTGACCCCAGGCGGTTCCACTGGGTCTTCTTTGGCGACTCGTTCTTCTATCCCTTCGACAATCAGGATCAAAAAGCAAACACTCCAGACATGGGCGTCTACGTGCCACTGCAGGAAAAGATGCTCCTTCGCTACAAGAAGCAGATGAATATGGCTGGATTGCCGACTGTGCTTTCAGATTATGAAGATTTCGTTCGTCGCACCATGCAAGACAACCAGAAGCGCGGTGGTGTGGCGATCAAGTTTGAAGCAGCCTATTTTCGTTCGTTGTATTTCAGCGATCCCCCGCGCGAAAAAGCGGCAGCGATCTACGCGAAATATAAGGACGGCGGAGTTCCCACCGCCGACGAATACCGCCTCTTTCAGGACCGCATCTTCCGCGTGATGGTAGACCAGGCGGCAAAATTGAAATTGCCCATGCACTTTCATACTGCCGTGGGCATTGGCGATTACTTCAGCCTGCGCCAGGGAAACGTCCTCAACCTCGAAAACGTATTGCGCGATCCGCGCTACAAAGGTGTGACGTTCGTGCTCGTCCACGGAGGCTGGCCCTACGAAAAGGAGGCCGCTTTGCTTACGGCCGTAAAAAACGTGTACCTCGACACCTCGTTTCAATCGGAGCTGCTCTATCCTTCCCAATTCAAGGGTGTCCTGAAGCAATTGCTCACGCTCTATCCGGACAAAATGATGTACGGCTCCGACGCCTTTCCCTTTAACGACGCGCTCGGCGCGGAAGAGAGCTTCTGGCTCGCGGCAAGGACCACCCGCTCCGCGCTCTCTGCTGCGCTCGCGGAATTGGTGGCCGAAAGAGCCATCAGCGAAGATAAAGCAGTCGAATTGGCGCGGCTCTATCTTCACGACACCGCCGCCAAGCTTTACGGAGAAAAGAAATGAGCGGCGTAATTGAACCAAAACACATTCCCTGGAATACCGTCGAGCGGGAGCACTTGAACCCGCTCATTGACCGCGAAATGCTCGTCGGCACGGACATCATGTTGGCGCGCGTATTGATGAAAAAGGGCGCGCACGTTCCCCTGCATCATCACCACAACGAGCAAGTGACTTACATTCTCGAAGGCGCCTTGAAATTTGCCATTGGCGGCAAGGAAATCGTAGTGAAGGCCGGGGAGGTCCTTTGCATCCCTTCCAACGTGCCCCACGAGGCTTGGGCTCTGGAAGACACGGTGGATTTGGACGTTTTTAACCCGCCGCGCGCGGATTGGCTGAATAAGACTGACGATTACCTTCGCCACGGCAAGTAGACGCGGATTGGCATGTGCCTCGGCCCGTGCCCATTAGAAGCATCCTATTTGATTGCGTGTCATACCTGAGAAATAGCATGGACAAACCTGCCGCTGGTTGTTTACCGTTACAGAGTAGCCGAACCAGGCGTGGGGCCCGCAATCTAAGGAATATGAACATGAAACGGTTAGTTCTGGCTGTAATCACAATTCTAGGAAGCGCCGGCCTTGCCGCAGCGCAAGACGCCGCGCTTGACTTCAATATGCCGAAGGGGAACAGCGTCCCCAGGTTCACCGCCGCCAGTGAGGGCATTCAGCTTGTTTCGACCGTGAATGGCGACACCGTGGCTGCGCCGATCGCGAATCCCACGGCCCAACCCGCCTTGCCGCGGCCGCAACCCAAGTTTTACTACGGGAACAGCGAGGATTATCGCTTTCAACTTGGCGTCGGTTACGAGTACGTTCGCTTTCACTCCGCTCCTTTCGACGCAAACCTGAATGGTTTCCACACTTCGTTGACCTACTACCTCAATGATTGGTTTGGATTGGAAGGCAATACTGTGGCTGCTTTTGGAACGAAGATTAGCGGCGCTACGTCCAAGTATTTTCTTTATACCGGTGGAGGTCGTATCGCCTGGCGCGATGCGCGTCGAAGATACGAGCCGTGGATGCATGTTTTAGTCGGCGGCCTCCACATGATCCCGCAAACGATTGCGGGCGGTAAGAACGGATTTGCGCTTCAAACCGGTGGCGGTGCGGATATTCGATTAAACAGCCGCTTGTCCTTCCGCGTCGAAGGCGACTACGTTCGCTCGCAGCTGTATTCACAGTCGCAGAACAATTTCCAGTTTGGCGGCGGCGCAGTCATACACTTTTAGTCCTTAGGCCATAGTTTCCTCGTACGCAAACCTCTATCGTTCTGTCGTTCCGAAGAATGCCCCTTGCCCATTTCTCAGGTCCCGCCCATAGGAAAGCACGATGGAAACGCTTCCCAACACCCGCAATTTCACTTGCACTCCCGTATCTACCAACCATCGCTGGTCTCCGAATACGCCGGAAACGTCCGTGATCTTGCCCGTATCAAGAAACGGTCCGGCTTGGACCCGGAAAAACCCTCCATCGTAAAGAGTTTTGTCGTATTCAGAATTGAGAAGCACATACCGGCGGCCCAGTGGAGCGCGGCCCTTCTTTCCGTCCGTTGTCGCACCGTGGCCGCGCAACCAGAGACTGCTGTCGCGGTCCAGGCCTAATTCAAATAGTTGGTCCAGCGGCACGTCTCCAAACATATTCGAACCGCGAATCTGTACTCGGACTTCGTCATCGTCTCCTCGTGCGTGCGGTAACCACTGCGCACGCAGCGACCCGCCCAGCGTTCCAAACGATCCGAGCTCATCCTTGAAGCCACGGCCAAAGCGCGATTCGGCACTACTTTGCAGCTTGAATCGGCGTTCAGGCACGCGCAGAAGCGTGCGGTCCACCCCAAGCCACGCTTCCATGGAAGTGCTGCTCGTGAAAAATGGCGCAGCCGCCGAAGTCAGGCTTGTGCCTTCATTCAGAAATTTCCGGCTGATGACTCCCGCTCCTGCGTTCCAGCTCCAGTTACCATTCACGACCGATCTCAATTGGATTCCACCCTCGAGCCGGCGCAGATTTAAGTCGTTAATGGGCGATTGCGAACCGGAAAAAGTCTGCGATAAGTTCCAATTTTCATCTCGCGCGTCAACGAAAACAGAAACAACGCGGTCCGCCCGCCCTTCTATCGGCGAAGAAAGCGAAGCAAACACACGGCGCTTTTGAGCATCCCAGCGAACAAGGGAAGAAAAATTAATCGCTCGGTCCGCGATGTTGTACCACTCCGGATAAATCGTTTGATAAGGAACGCCGCTCAAAAGCGAAACGACTCCACCCCAAGTCGAATTTCCCCAGCCCTTGCGTTCGCTCAGATGAACGATCGCTGCATAATCGGTTTCGCCCGCAGGCGCCAATTCCACGCGCGACTGCGGAAAAACGCCGAGGTTGTCCAGGTGAGCGCTGGTAGTGAGCAGGGAATTTCGTGTCAAAACCTGCGGAGCGGAGAAGACAATCGCGGCCGAAGTGAGTTCTTCTTGCAGATGTGGTTTTGGATCCAGGGAAACCCGCGCAAGCCTCGGCTTCTCGAGGGGACTCCAATACTTCAGCGCCGCATCCAGGTTTCCTTCGAGCAGATAAATCGTTCCCAGAAATTCCTGCGAATACTCGTCTTTAGGATTCAACCGCAGCGCCCTGCCCAGATCATTTTTCGCAGCCGGAAAATCCCTCAGCCGGTATTCCGCACCTGCACGCTCGATTAGAAAGCGCGAATCAGTCGGAGCCTTCCGCTGCCCCAACGAAAACGCATCGCGTGCCTCCTGCCAACGCTCCAGATGCACAAGCGCCATACCGCGCAAGTAATCGAGCTCAGCAGATTGCGTCGCGGGCCCGCTCGCGAGTTCCGCTGTCTCTTCCCATTTTTTCTCGGCATAAAGCTTTTGTGCCGCGCTGACGCGGTATTCCGCGTCCGGGGGCTGTTGGGCAAACGAAGGTGCCGCATTCGGAACGAGCAGCACTGCGGCTAGGCTCGCCACTAGGAAGGATTTCACTCGGGGTGTTTTGGAACGGCAAGCAGCGTCCAGTTGTTGGTCCTGAGCCATTCCTTTTCGAATTCCGCACGTTCCACGCGGAACAATTTCCCTCGTTCCGGATCATTCAGGAGCACGGCTTCCTGTTGGCGGTCAATTCCAACCACCACAACGTAATGCAGGGAAGCCTTCGCGCCGGGTCGGATACTCGCGATCAAGGGGCGGCCTTGTTCGACGTGAGACGCCAGATCGCTCCACTCCCCGCGGAAAATATACGGCGAAAATCCCGCTTCGCGCAAAAACTGCTCGATCGCCGATGCGCGAATCCCGTGAGCCTCTTTCGAATACAATTCGCGCTGAATTTTCTCCGCATCCAGACGTTGCGGTGGGAGCTTGGTTCCTTTTTGACTCCAATACTGCAGAACCATCGAAAGGGCGGCAGAACCGCAGCCTTCCTTTTCCTGATGGACGTAAGGAACGTCCAGCCAAATCCCGCTGCTGGCTCCCGTGCACAGGACCGGAGCCAGCAGCAGCACGCCAAGAATCAGCCGCGTGTGCACATCTTCCTTCTTTCGTGTTGCGTTAGCGAACCGCTACGATGATTAAAACAATGGCGGCAATAATTATGATGATAATCAGCAAGTCGCGATCGCTGAAATTTCCTGCCGCGATATCCTTTTGCACGGCGCGGGATTGCGCTGCCAGCCGCGCTGCGTCTTCATCGCTTAGCTGGCTGACCGCTTTGTTCACCTGTTGGAAGTCCGCACCCGCCGATTTCAGCGCTTTTTGCCCTTGTTCCGTGGAGAGCAAATCGTGAATTGCAGCTTCATTCGAACCGCGTTCGTCGGAGGCCTTTTGGACGTCTTTCCGCAGATCCCGTGTGGAAACTGCGTGTTCTTTCTCTTGCGCAAAAATGGGTCCGGTGGCTCCCGCTATCAGACCGGCAAGCAGTAATAGGCCCACGTACAAACGTGTGCAGAACTTCATCGTTTCCTCCAATTTTGTCTGGGCTCTAAAATTCTACGGAAAGAAGGAAACGCAAACAAGTACAGAGAATCCTCGAGTGGGCGGAAGAACAAATACCAAAGCTAGGGTTTTGCGGGAGTTGTCTGGTACTTCGAAAGATCAACTTGCTGCCATTCGCCGCGCTGGATGCCCGCCCGGATCTGTGCGGGGGTCTTCTTTTTTTGCGTCTGTTCGTAGGAATAGATGCCTTCACGGATACAAACATCGCAAACAGAACCATGGTTCCCTGCAAAACAATCGAGCAGACTTCCATGGCCCAGGCTGCGATCGCAATGGCAATAGCACGGCTGTTGATACAGGACCTTTTTCACTTTCGCCGCAAGGGCGTATGCGTTTTGCACGATTGGATTGCTAAAAGACGTCGGGTCCACCGTTTGCGGCAGAGGCCCCGCGGGAACTTGGGAATGAAATGCTGGCGTGGGCTCTTCCGACTGCCCGACAGCTCGTGCAGTACTCGAAGTCGCTCCTTGCGGCCAAGCCAGCAGCCCAAGCGCCGCGAACGAAAGGAGCACAACGACCGCAATCCTCGGTAAAGAATTCATTCGCCCCTCACCTGAAAGTCTGCGGCCAAAGCCGCGCGATTTACTTTCCCGAAGAAGCGATAAAAGAATCATCGCTTATTCGGCCGCGGCGGCGCACATCAATTCCCAGCCGCTTAATCTTCTGATTGAGTGTCGAAAGCGGAATCATGAAGCGCTCCGCTGCTTCCGTCTGATTCCAGTTGGTCCGCTCCAGCATGTCCACAATGATTCTGCGCTCGATCTCGTCCATGATCTGAAACAGAGACGGCTGCGAGTTATCGGCAGACGAGCGCGAACCCGCTTCTCCCGGCAGTGGCGGCATGAATTCCGAAAGTTGCAACCGCACGCCACGCACGATTTCCTTGCTGCGAATGCTTTCCGGAAGCAGATCAACGTCCACGCGCTCCGAGGTTGAAAGCACCACGGCGCGTTCCACCACATTCTCCAGTTCACGCACGTTACCCGGCCAGTCGTAGTCCATCAACAATTTCATCGCGCCCGGAGTGAACAGCCGCATGGGCTTCGTATTTTCCTCGCAATAGCGCGTCATGAAGTGCGCTAGCAGCATTGGAACATCTTCGCGGCGCTCGCGCAGCGGCGGCAATTGCAGGTGAATCACATTCAAACGGTGATACAAATCCTCGCGGAATCGCCCTTCGCGAACCAACGTCAGCAAATCAATATTGGACGCCGCAACGATGCGCACATCGACCTTGAGTTGCTCCGTCCCGCCCAGCCGCATGAATTCGCGTTCCTGAATCACGCGCAGCAACTTTGCCTGTGTCTCCGGGCTAATCGTCGCGATTTCATCGAAGAAAATCGTTCCCTGGTCGGCAACTTCAAATAGGCCTTTTTTCGAAGCTACCGCGCTCGTAAACGCACCCTTCACGTGGCCAAAAAGCTGCGATTCCAGCAAATCTACGGGGATCGATCCGGTATTCACAGGTACAAACGCTTTGTCCACGCGAGTGGAACCCGAATGAATGGCTTTGGCGATTAGTTCCTTGCCCGTGCCGCTTTCTCCGCTGATCAATATGGTCGAGCGCGAAGGCGCCACCTGCGCCACCAGGTCCAGCAGCGTGAGCATCTTTTCGCTCTTGCCGATAATGTTCGGGAAGTTAAAGCGCTGCTTCAGCGCGCGCTTCAGTTGGACGTTTTCATCGCGCAGCCGGCGCGATTCCACCGCCTGCGCCACCTGCGCGAGCAGTTCGTCGTTCGACCACGGCTTGGTGATGTAATCCATCGCGCCGTTCTTGAACGCGGCGCGTGCCATGTCAATCGAGCCATACGCGGTAATCAGTACAATCGGAAGATGCGGGTCACGCGTGCGAATTTCGCGCAGCAGGTCAATTCCATTGCGGTCCGGCAGGCTCACGTCCAGCAACAAAAGATCGAACGGCCGCTCTTCCAGCTTCCCCAGTCCGGATTCGCCCGTATCGGCGCTCGAGACGCCGTAGCCCTCGCCAGAAAGTAGCAGCTCCAGCCCTTCGCGAATTTCCGATTCGTCATCAACAACTAAAATGGAGCCCTTAGACATGTACCGGCTTCCTGACGGCGGGGAACTCGACGTGGAATGAGGTCCCCTTTCCTGGCGTCGAGCGAACATCGATTTTTCCTGCATGCTCCTTGATGATTCCGTAGCTTACGGAAAGGCCCAGGCCCGTACCGCGGCCACTCGCCTTCGTCGTGAAAAACGGATCGAAAATCTTGTGAATGTGCTCGCGCGGAATGCCTGCGCCTGTGTCCACGATTTCGATTTCCACGCTTCCGTTGTGCGCCGCCGTTTTCACTTCCAGCATGCCTCCGCTCGGCATGGCGTCTCGCGCATTGAGAAAGAGGTTTAGAAAGACCTGTTGCAGCTTGTTTGCGGAGCCGCGCACCGAGGGTAGCGGATTGCCCAGATTCTTAACCACTTGAATCTGCGAAGTCTTAAGAGGGTGTGCCACGAGAGACAACGTTTCCTCGACAACCTTGTTCACGTCCACGTTCGCAAGTTCTGCGGCCCCGGTGCGCGAAAAATTCAGTAGATTGTTTACGATTTCGCTTGCGCGGAACGTTTGCTTCACAATCTTTTCGATGATCGTGTGGCGGGGATCCTCTTCGGGCATCTGCTTCGCCAGCATTTGAATGTAGTTGGAGATAACCGCGAGCGGCGTATTCACCTCGTGCGCCACGCCCGCCGCCAGCAAGCCCAGGGAAGTCAGTTTTTCCGTCTGCGACATCTGCTCTTCCATGCGATCGCGCTGCGTGACGTCGTCGAAGAGCAACAAGCGTCCGATCCGCTCGCCGGCCTTGCTGACGAGCGGCGTAATCGAAACGTTCAACGTCAACGATTTTCCCTGATGCTGCAGCCGCTGCTTGTAAATTCCGGTGACCTGTTCCTCATCGCCACGCGCAACAATTTCCGCGGCAAGTTCCGCAGGAAGCAACGAATCGAGCCGTCGTCCCACGGCTTCCTGCCGTGTCACTCCAAAAAGCTGTTCCATGCGCGTGTTCCAGCTCTCCACGATGCCGGTGAGGTCCACCGCAAGAACGCCGATATTCAGCGATTCCACGATGTTTTCGCTGAAGTCCTTCAGGCGCGCGATCTCCAGCGCCTTCTGTTCCAATGAGCTGTAGAGCTGCGCATTGTCCAGCGCAACCGCCACATACCCGCCGATCGTGGTTACGAGTTCCACGTCATCGCTCGAGAGGAAATCTCCATCTACCGTCTTTCCGAGTCCGAGCACAGCCACGGTGTGTTCTCGGATCCGGCAGGGAACGAAATAGTTCAGATCCAGCTGCTCCAGCGTGCGCCGCACGGACTCACTGACGTCCGCGGTCCGCGGTGACTCGAAAAAGAGCGCGCCGGCGGCGAGCTCAGGACGGCTCGGTTCAAGGAAACTCAAATCCAGCGGTTCACTCGTGCGCAAACCCATGGAACGTGCCAGCCGCAGTTGTCCCGGCTGTTCCGTGTCTTCCACGAACACCGCGATGCGGTCCACAAGCAGCGTTTGTGATACACGATCCATCACCGAGCTGAGCATCGGATCCAGCCGCACTTCATTCGTCAGCGCGCTGCCAAACTCAATCAGCGTGCGGCGGTAATCCAGGCGGTCCCTGTAGAAAAACCGGTCCAGCCGGCCCTGGAACCATTGGCGAAATGGCTCGAAAATCGAAGCAGCGATGACGATCGCAAGAACCGCTCCCCATTTTCCGTTCGCCTGCGTGTGAAAAACGAGCCCGATCAGTCCGATAAACGCGAAGAAAACAACGAGCACGCCTGCGGTCGCGGCGGTGTAGGCGAGGCCGCGCTTGAAAATGATGTCCACGTCCATCAAGCGGTAGCGAATAATGGCGTAACCGAAGCAAAGCGGAATCAGAACTAGGCTGAGCACGGAAAACTTCATCCAAACGCCAACCGTCACGCCCAGCACGAATGGCACGATATAAAGCAACGCGCATGGCACGCTTCCCACAAAAGTGCCGCCCATCAGCCATTTCAATTGTTGACGCAGCACGCCGGAGGGCGCATTTCTGTAACTGAAATAAAAAACAAGGCTCGTCGCTAGATAACACAGCCCCAAATATCCAAGCTCCATTTGGTCCAATGTAACTCGCGCGCCGAACGAGGCCCAAAATCCGAAATTACTGGTTGCTACCAAGACGTGCACGGCCAACAACACAACGGGGATCGAGTAAACCAGCAGCCAGTTTCTCACTGAACGTGAAGCGGGTTCCGTGCGCTCGGGAAAGACGAGCGCAAAATGCAGCAGCAGTGTGGGAGCAAGGAGTCTGGCAACGATTCCCGCCCAATACACTTCGTAATCGAATGCGTCCAGCTTTCCGCTGTAGTGGAACGAACAGAAAATAAACGAGACGAGGCAGAAAATGTAAAAGTGAATGGCACGAGGCGCATTCCACCGCTTCCATAGAATAAAAAATCCGATGAAGAGATAGAGCAGCCCGGCGAAGCGCAGGTAGTTTTCAATGGACGCGGGTTTTTCGGCGGGCGTCGTTACCAGCGGTGTTTCGAACTCTTCGCCGCTGCGCGAGAGCTTGTACCGAACCTGCGTCCACAACCCTGCCCGCCACAGTTTCTTGGTAGCTTGAATGGAACTAAGTACAGCCGTTCCATTTATTTCGATCAGCTGATCGCCAGTTCGAATCCCGGCTTTTTGCGCTGGCGAATTTGGCGCAACATGCCAAGCCTCCACACCCCGGTCGGTATCACGCCAGGAAACGCCGTCATCCGGTGATTCAAAGCGCGCCCGCTGGTCGAAATTCAGGAGTGCAAACACGATAGCCGCCATCGTGGCTATCGCCAGAATGACCGCTCCCACTCTCGTGCCGATGGCCACGAGGACGGACACGACGCTGAGGCGAAAGTTTTGCTTCATCTGGCAGCTCTATCGGGCCTAGGCTACACCCCGAGTTGCAAATCTTGGGTGCAACTCCGGTTCCAATCTTTGGTAGTTGCGGGCGAAGCTAACTTGCTCTATGTCTATAACTTAGACAACGAGAAGGCACGGGACTCTGCGGAAATCCACATTATGGTATAGCGCCTACAGCTTTCCAAAACGGAGTACTATCTAAAACTGAACGCTCAAACCGCCGCGAACGGTTCGGAACGCCTGAACCAAGGTCGCTTGGCCGTCCCTAGTGCTTATGGGCACATACCCCTGCGCCAGCAGATTGTCGCAGTCGGCGATCGCCTCCCAACGGCCCAATCCGAACCTTGGCAACTGCTGCCTTATGGAAATATGCAGAAAGGGATCCATTTGAAAGAGCGACTCTCCATAATTATCAAGTCGCGAAAGGGCGGGGCCGCCAATCCATTTGTACCCTGCGGTCAGCTTGGTGCGCGAACGCCGCGCGTTCCATGAAACGTTTGTCCCTACGGAATTTCTGGACACGTTACGCAATGAATCACGAAGCGCGCCCGCCGTTTCTTCAGTCGGAGCAAGCACTCCTCCATACGCGTAAACCGTCGTCCACTCCAGATCGTCAGTCAATTTCTCGCGCAGGGCCACGCGCGCGCCCCAGCTGCTCGCGGATCCGCCGTCATACGCGAATCCATTGGAGAAGGTATCCTGGAAATAATCCGTCACGGGAAGGTCGTGCCCCTGGCCGAAGACAGCTTGATGACGGTTGTCATCATGAAATGCGGCCACCTGCAATTTGCCCTTTTCCCCAAGTTTGCGTTCGGCGGAAACCTCTTCGTGCCAACCGCTTTGCAGCACGGGCCTGCCCCCATGCCACATCAATGCAGGGAACGCATCTAGCTGGTCCAGCGCTTCGCCGAGCGCCGAACCCAAATCTCCGTTGTTTGTTTCGAGCAGGCCGGGTGCTCCAGGCTCCGGAGCAAAAATCAAAGCGGCCTTCCACATATCGTTAATCCGTGCTTCTGCCGAGAGCCGCGGGCGCAGGGAAGAAGCCGCCGAGCCAAGCCCAACCAAAAGGTATTCCGCTCCGTAGCGCACCAGGACGCGGTCTCCCACTGGAACCGCGCCGCCCTGATCAATCCGCACGCCGCGGAACGTAAGCCCGGTATCGCCTAGCTTCGCTTCGCGCAACACCACCGCCGTATGCGGGCCGGCTCCCAGCGTGCCGGTAGGCAGCCAGATGGTAGCGATTCCTCCCGAAGGGGAATCCTCATAGCTTATTTGCCCGGCAATGAGTAGCCGGCTCGCTCCGCCAAGTTTCTGGTCGTAAGCGAAAGAGGTTCCGGGAGCGGAAGCGATATTCGAAACGGAACCGGGGCGTCGCGCGCCATCTGTAAATTCCAATAACATGCGTGGAATTGCGCCACTCGCTTCGCGCCGTGAATCTGCCGCAAGAACGACCTCGTGTTCATTCCATTGCAATACGGGCCGCATCCCCGTCGCGGATCGCAGCACCCATTTCCAGTCATCGGCGTCTGCGGAGCGAGGCGCAGGCTGTCGCCGCAATTGATCCAGACTCGCGAACATGGACTCCATCTGGATGCGAACCATCGTCGTCAGATTTGCATTGATGCGCACGTGCTGCTGCAGTGTGGGGAGAAAACCGGCAAGCGTGACGCGAATGGAATAAAGTCCCGGCGTCAGCCTATCGCCGCGGAAAATGCCCTGCGTGTTTGTGAGGAAACTTTGCGAAGAAACAGCGCCGGCAACTTCAGGAACGAGTTCCACGCTCGCGCCCAGTTGCGGCGTACCACTAGCATCGCGAACGACGCCCGTCACCTTGCCGGCAACGGACTTCGACTGCGCAGCCGTTATGTTCGCCCCAAAGGACGCGCACGCCGCGCTCACGACCAGGGCCCCCAGGATTCGGAGCGATCCCTGTTTCACGATGCCTTACCTCCCCGGTTTAGAATTTGCCGCCGTCTTCATTGCTGGAGCCGTCGGTTCCTTCACCGTGAACTCTGCCGATCGAGTAATTGTTTGGTTCGTCAGGGAATCCGTTGCGTTAATTTCGAGCGTGTACTTTCCGGGGGCGAGCGTCGCCAGCGGCAGTAGGCGTTCAATCGTTACCTGATCACCGGACTGCTTCATGTCCGCCGAGGTTTCCTTGAACTGCATTACCTGTTGGTCGCCCTTCTTTACCGTATATTGAAAAGACGCGCTGCTTTTGTGCGTTGCCTCGTCGGGCTTCAGATTGTAAACCTGCATGTAGATACCAAGCTTGTCCGCCGTTGTGAAATCACCTTCGAGCCGGGGGCGCACCTTGGAAGAACCGAGCACAAATTGTCCCGCGCCAATCTGTTTCGCTGGAACATGTTCGATCTGGTCCGCAAGAATCAACGAGCTCGAGTCCAGTTTCGCATCGTCAAACTGATGCACTGCCAAACGCGTATTCACCACGCCTACGTTTCCGCTATGCACGTCCTTGATGACCAGATCAAGGCGATACAGACCGGGCCGCAGCGGCACCGCCTTCTGGTAAATCGATTGCAATTTTACGGACTGCTGAAAAAGCGAATCCGGGAAGTCGCGGCTCACCGCGTCTTCGAACGTCTGAACCACGCGTCCAGTCAGCGTGCTCACGCGGCCAAAAACATTCAACGTCGCGGAGTGCACACCATCTTTTGCCTGGAAGGAAAGCTGGCTGTTCGGTACTTGCACCGTCACAGGCACGAGCACGGTATCGTTCGTCACTTTCAGGAAATCCGTGCGCCAGGTGAAGTGCACCTGATCGCGCACAACGCGCGAAGTTACCAGCGATTCCAGATCCTTGAATTTCACTGGCGGAGCCTGCTGCACCTTGGCGTAAAGCTCCAGGCGGTTGAACTCATTCATACTCGAAGGCGTGCCGCCCAAGGACGTCGGCAAGTTTGTGCCGTCCGAACGCGTAAACCGGTCCGCCTTTGAAGCCATACCCATGGATTCCATCAAGCTCAAGCCTGCGCCAGGCACGTGAAGCAGCGCGTCCTTTTCAGACGGATCCATCGTGAGGTGATACTCGCCGGATCCGGATGGGTCCACAAATTCCAATTCGATGTTGTTGCCCATCCCTTCCAAATACCGATAGCGCCACATTTCCCATGGATACGTCGTCGTGGAACCGCCACCCTCTGACATCGGGCGGTCATACGTGCCACCTGTAGGGTGCGTGTCTACTTCGTCGGCAGGGCCCCAAATGATGTAAATGCGCCCGCGGTCCGTCCTCCATCCAGGAATTCCCGAAGCAAAGTGCTCGTTTGCATAAGCGATACGGCGATAGTGCTCTTCTTTGAAATCGTTGTCGGGCAAGTCTGGATTGCCGCTGCGCCGAAGCCAAAATTGTTCGATGAACTGTTCGCGCTCTTCGTTGGTGTCCAGTTGCAGGAATGCAGTTCGCTCTTCCGGCGAGATGATATACACCACGTCTTCACTGAGCCATTCCTTGTATTGCTTATCCAATTCCTTCAGGGCTCGACCCATTTTCTTCTTTTGTTCTTTGGTCAGTTTTTGGGGAGCTTGCGTTGTGGGGTCTTGTGCAGGTGCCGGCGCCTGCTGCGCGGAAATAGGCGGCAGAGCGACAGCAATAGCGAAGACACCGGAGAAAAGTGTACGGATTACCCTGGACATATAGAGACACCTCTACTTCTAGGACTTCCGGATTCTACCCTCGGACAGTGCCCACGTCAAATGCGTAATCCCCTGCATTTTCTGACACTTGTCCCCCGGTTGGGGTTAGAGACAGTATAATAAGAATGGGTTGCCTGACGCTTTTTGACCTGTACGAAAGTACAGTGCTTTTTGGTGAGAAAAACCCAAGGCTGGGTATCTAGGGCTACCGCTCTCTACTGAATCCGTTGCTGCGTTCCCTCAGATTCGACCAACAAATCAAAAATGGCCAGAACGTGCCGCCGGTATTCCACCATTCTCGAAAAAATATCGCGCAGTTGGGGCTCTCGTTCCGCCTCGCGATGCCATTTTGCAAGAACCGCGGGTGGCACCTCGATGTCACGGCGCAGTCTTTCCGCGGAATGGCCGCGCAAAAACAGCCCGTAAAAAAATGCCGCTTCGCGCTGCGGATACTCCAAATCCACGGGCGAAACAGCTGGCACGAATTGTACGGTCGTAGCCATGAAGAAAGCGCAGTTTACCGAAAAGCGTTCGCGCGTCAAGTAGTACTGCAAGGGATGCGCTGCGTTCCAAGCAACACCGCCCCGTCCTGCCTGAATCCAATCGGCATATGATGCGGTAAACTAAAGCAGGGTTATATCCCGTGAGCGCTACAACCACATTTACGCGGCTTTTCCGGTTCGGTCTTCGCGGCGGTATGCGCTCGATCGAAATCAATCGGGAAGAATTCCGCCGTTACCTCGCGCAAAAGCACGGTATCTGCATCACAGACTTCCGCCAGTTGCGCCAGCTCCCTGTCGAAAGATTAGACGCCGTAGCCGCAATTCTGATTCGCGATTCGCAGCGCCTTGCGCTTTTGGAAGGCGCGGGTTTCGGCTTTGGTGGAATGATTACCCTGATTCCGGACGCGGGCCTTCTCACGATTATCACGCTGCGCCTGATTCAGCGCCTCTGCTTGCTTTATGGTTTTGATTTTCGCAACGAAGAACAAAAGCGCGAACTCTGGATGGCCGCGGCGGCCGCAACGGGAATTGACTTCGGCAAGGACCTCGCAGAAAAAGGGCTCGTCGAAAAACTCGCGCCGTTCATCATAGAGCGCCTCGCGGTCCGCATTGGCGCCGAAGCAGCGGAAAAGTGGGTCGCCCGCTTGATTCCTCTAGCGAGTTCTGCAATCTGTGGCGCGCTCAACTTCGGCTTCGTCCGCGGATGGGGCCGCCGCGTCCAACGCAACCTCCACGCCCAATTTATTGCTTCTCCGTATTATGGCGCGACATCCACCCCGGCAACTCTGCCCCTTTACCCCGAGAGCCTCAGCCGAGGGACCGCCGTCGCCGTTTAATTCTACGTGCCGTTTCTTTGTAGTGGCGCTGCTCGCAAAGCCACTCCTTGACCGAATGCCGTTTCCTGCAGTGGCGGAAGCCTTTAGATTCGTCCTTTTCGGCGCCTGCGAGTCCTATCGGCGCAACTCACCCTAGCGAGCAGGTTTTCCAAATCACTCAACTCACAAAAACACGTAGGAATTAAGAACGGATCAGGCCCTGGAACAAGATTGTCACTGAATGGAGTATTTGCGAGCCTCCATGCACGCAGAGAATGCGCGCTTAAATGTGTCGGTACCCTGTTGGTGTGTGGCCTGTGCTTGAGCTTCCTGCTGCTGTTGTTGTTGGGCAGTGGCCTGTGCCGCCTGCTGTTTGGATGCTTTGTTGGCTCTTCTTTGCTTTGCTCCACCCACCATGGTCCCGGCAGTGGCTCCAGCGGCTGCTCCTTTACCTGCTTCATCGTCGGCAACCGCTCCAATCGCCGCACCTCCAGCGGCGCCTTTGGCAGCACCCTTTACACGGCCCCCTTTTGCCTGCTTGGCATTGTCCGCAGCTGCCTGTTGCTCTGCTTTCTTTTGCTCCTCAGTCTTGGCGGCTGGAGGCGGAGCCTGAGGGTCAATTCCCGATTGTTGTTTGGCCGAAGCGAAGCACTCGTTTTCATCTTTCAGTTGTTGGTCTGCGCTCTGCTGGTCCTTCGGGTATGCAAACATGCCAATGCTCTTGGCAGGGGAAGATGCGGCATCGGATTGTTTTGCAGGCGTCGCTGGTGGAGATTGTGCCAGCAGAGGCGTTGCAAAGCAGAAAGTCGCAACTACTAGAAGTGGTCTCACCATCGAATGTCTCCTTGGACCCCGCTTCTGGACTCGCCGATGCAGAGCCTCTGAACTCACGTACCTATTGAGAGTTGATGGTGGTGTGCGACCGTGCCGCTGTCTGCTGGTAAAAATACCAGTGCCGTCTGACGCATATCATCGGAGCTAAGAATAGTAGCCACGCGAGAGGACAGGTCCACTAAAACCATTATAAACTCACTACCTCGGACGCAGTTTATGAGATGCCACCGCCTCACTCCCCGTCTAAAATCGAGACGATGAAAATCCTCCCTCATTTCCGCTTCCTCTTTTCGCTCCTCGCAGCGGTTTTGCTCTCCGTCCCCGTGCTAGCGCAAGTGGAAGAAATGCGCGGTTCTCCCGCGGAACCCGCCGATGCCGCCGAAACGCGAGCGCAAATTGCCATCGTCGAAAAGTTGCTGCCCCAGTTTCCCGATCGCGGCGCCGCTCTTTATTTCCTTGCTGCTTCCCACCAACACCTTGGAGAAAGCCTGGAAGCAATCAAGCTTCTGAAGGAGTGCGTCGCGCTTGCAGAAGGTTTTGATCCCTCGGCCGGTCCGGAATATGCGGGGTTGCGCAGCTCGCACGAATTTACGGAACTCATCGAAAAGGTTCACCGCGATTTTCCCGTCGAAGCTCACGCGCGTCTGATGCTCGTCACGGAAGAAAAAAATCTCATTCCAGAAGGCCTTGCCTGGGATCCCAATCGTAAGGCCTTCTATCTCAGCAGCCTCGCGCAAAAGAAAATCGTGCAAATCACTCCGGACAGTCACACCTCGGACTTTGTTCCGGCCAGCCGCGATCATCTGTTACCAGTTCTCGGTATTCGTCTCGACCCGCGTGACTCCACAGTCTGGGCCAACACAGGGGACGACGCCGGAAAAACCGAGCTCGTTCATTTCGACTCCGCAGGCAAACTACTCGACCGCTTCACCATCAACGACAACGCAAAACGTCTATTCAACGATTTGGTGATTCGCCAGAACGGCGAAATCCTCCTCACAGACAGTTTGGACAACAGGGTCTTACGTTTTGACGCCACCAGAAAAACTTTCTCGCCGTTGCCAACCCACCGCGAACTGTTTTATCCCAATGGAATCGCCTTGTCCGCAGACGACAAAATTCTCTATGTTGCAGACGCAATCGGAATCATTCGGATTGATCTCGCGAGTTCTTCCAGTCAGGACGTACGGCCCGGCCCCCATTGCACCCTCGCCGGCGCCGACGGACTCTACTGGTACAACAACAGCCTCATTGCCATTCAAAACGGAATCGGCTCTCCGCGCGTAGCCGCGTTCAAACTCTCCAACGACGGCACTCGCGTAACAAAGACCACAGTTCTGGAAAACCGTTCTTCTTTCACCCGCTTGCCCACCACGGGCGCCATTCGCGGCTCGGATTTTTATTTCATCTCGAACAGTCACATCGACAACTTAAACGGTGACAAAATTCTCGATCCCACCCAACTGGAACCGGTTCGCATCGCCGTTGTCCGCCTGCCATGAACTTCCATCTCCTGACTCCTCCTTGGACTTTGCTCTTGCTTCAACGCCTCGCGGTTAGGCAGAGTTGTCTGGCATGGTCCTGAGACTTTCGAGTCGCGCCACTCGCGGCCTCCTGCTCGCCGCTTCAGGTGTCTTCCTATTCCTCGCATATTTCAGCATCCGCGCCGCGCGAGCCGCTCACGCCATTGGGCTGAATACCCGAGAAGGCTACGAACAAGCCGTTCGTCTCGAACCAGGCGACGCGCGCAATTGGTATCTTCTTGGCCGTTTCTTTCAATACGATTTTGATCAGCCGGACCCCGCCGCAGCCCTACACGCCTTTATGGTTTCCCGCTCCCTGGATCCGTTCTCGGCCGACACGCTTCTCGATTTGGCCACGAATTACGAGGATGCAGGAAAGATCAAGGACGCCCGCGCAGCATATCTCCAAGCGAAGCAAGTCTATCCGCTATCCGCCGAGGTTTTGTGGCGCTACGGGAATTTCCTCCTCCGTCAGAATGAGCTGGCTCCGGCATTCTCGGAAATCCATCGCGCTGTGGAGCTCGATCCAAAGCGTGGCGCAGAAGCGTTTTTCCGCTGCTATCGTGTGGTGCCGGATGTGAATGAAATTCTCGATGACGTCATTCCACCCAATCTTCAAACACATTTGGACATCATTTCGGACCTGACGAACGACAACCAATTGGATGTGGCCCTGCTGGTCTGGTCGCGCGCAAATATTTTGCCGGGAACGCTAAACCTCCTGTTTGTCACTTCGCTAGCGAACGCTCTGATTCAGAACAATCGCGCAGAAGAGGTGGCTCTGCTCTGGCGGCAGGCAACCGGAAAATTGGCTGCGCCTATTCCTCCAGATCCTCCTCGATCGGTTCTTTGGGACGGCGGCTTCGAATCGGGCTTTTCTCTTGGCGGTTTGGGTTGGCACTTCTCGCCGGTCATCAAGGGTGTGCTCGTCGCGCTGGACACACAAGAAAAACATTCTGGCAATCAATCGCTGGAACTTATGTTTGCCGGACGAAGCAACGTCAGTTTTTCTGATGTCTGTCACTGGGCTGCGGTGGAACCGGGCAGGTCTTACCAATTTTCCTCTTGGATTCGAACCAAGGCGCTCACCACTGAACAAGGCGTGCGCTTCACTCTCTACGCCAACACGCAAGGCAATTGGACCGGTGTTCCCACCGCGGAGATCCATGGCGATCAGCCCTGGACAAACGTCACCCTGGCGTGGACGGCCCCGACTGATGTGGCGCTCGTAAATGTCTGCGTGAGTCGTTTTCAAAGCGGAATGGCGGATCATGACATCGCCGGAATTGCCTGGGTGGACGATGTTTCGCTGGTTCCGGCCGGCGCGGAGCCGAAAGGCCGATGAAGCCGCTGCGCATCGCCATCTGTGCGCTCTTTGCCTTCGGCGTTTTGGTTCATGGTGGGGTAGAGGAGTGGGCCCTCGCTGTTTTTGAAACGGGCGCGGGTTTACTCTTCTTTCTTTCGGCGCTGTTTTTTGCGCTCCACAAAGAAGAGGAAATCGTCTTTCCCGCTGTTCTTCCTCCTCTCCTCGCTTTCGCTGCCGTCGCCGGAATCCAATGGATTTTCCGTCACACGGCTTCACCTCACGAAACCCGCGTTCAGCTTCAACTCCTGCTCGCCGATCTTGTTCTGATTTTTCTTGCCGCTCAGGTGTTTCGCACGCTTCAGGATCGGCGCGATTTTTTCTGGTTCGTGATGCTTTTTTCTTTCTTTGTTTCAGGCTTCGGAATCTTGCAGCACCTGACGTTCAACGGGAAGCTGTATTGGTTCCGGGAAATGCACTATGGCGGTATGCCTTTTGGTCCATACGTTAACCGGAATCACTTCGCCGGATTTGCCGAGCTAGCGATCCCTGTCCCACTCGTGCCGCTCATCCTTGGAAAGGCCCGGCGCGAACGCCGCTTTATCATCGGATTGCTTGCCTTGCTGCCGATCGGGGCCTTGTTGCTATCCGCATCACGCGGAGGAATTGTCGCCTCCGCGGTTGAGCTGCTTTTTCTGCTTTCCTTTGTCGTGCTCAGACGCGCCGGCAGCAAACATCTTTTGAGCGGTGGAGTTGTATTACTGGCTGCCCTCTCCCTGGTTTCCTGGCTCGGAGTGCGCCAGGTACTCTCTCGCTTTGCTTCTTTGCAAACCTTGGAAGTCAAAGAAGCTAAACGCGCTTCGATGCGTCATGGCGCCTGGCTAATTTTTCTCGATCACCCCATCCTTGGAACTGGACTCGGCACCTTTCAGCTGGTCTATCCGCCCTATGAAACACTCTACGACGGCAAGATTGTAAATCACGCCCACAACGACTACCTGGAAGCCCTGGCCGAAACGGGAATCCTTGGCGGGCTGTGCTGCGTGTGGTTCATTGCCGTTCTTGTTCTCAACGGGTTGCGGGCTCTTCAAGATACCGACCATTCCTTCGCGGTCGCTCTCCGGCTTTCGGGCCTTACAGGATGTTGTGGCATTCTTGTGCACAGCCTTGTGGACTTCAATCTTCACATCCCCGCCAACGCATTCTTTTTCTTACTGATGGCGCTGCTAGCAACTTCGGAAATGAATCCGGCGCAAATTCCCGCCCCGGTAACACGGCGCCCTCGCAGTTTTCGAAATCCGTGATTCAGCAGGGCTTGCTCCCTGTATAATCAAACGGGGGTAACAAAAGAAATGCAGCCAGCCAGACTGGGCGCGCGAACATGGTGTTTCGTCGCCGCTACCCTGCTTGGGATACTGGTTCTGGCGCCGCCCATCCGCGCGCAGGCCGTACTCGAAACACCGCAGCAAACCAATCAGCGCATCAAAACGCTTTCAGCCTCGGCATCCTCTCGCACGGTGCCGCACGATTACGTGATCGGCCGCGGAGATCTCCTCTCGGTCGAAGTATTTGAGGTTCAGGAGCTTACGCGCGAGGTTCGCGTCAGCCAGACCGGAACGATCGGCCTCCCCCTCGTCCCTCTGCGTCTTCACGTGGCTGGCCTGACCGAAATGCAAGCTCAGCAAAAGATTGCCGAAGTCCTGGAAGCCAACGGATTGATCTCTCATCCGGAAGTGACCGTCAGCGTCAAGGAGAAAAAAAGCAAGCCGATTACGATTGTTGGCGCTGTTGCGCATCCCATGGTGTATCAGGTGGATCGCCCCGTGACTCTCCTTGAAGTGCTGGCGGAAGCTGGCGGCATCGCAAACGATGCAGGTGATCTGCTCATCGTTACACGGCCGGAGCAGACAGTTCCTGATTCAGCTATCGAACCTCCGGAAATTAGTCCGAGCGATGTGGTCAATGCCGCAACTACTCCGTCCACTTCTACATCCTTCCCCTCCGCATCGGCGGCTCCCGGTGCCGGGACTCCCGCGACGAGCGCGCAGCAGCCATCGGCTTCTTCTGCTTCCGAGCCTCCGCCCTTGTCGAACACCATCACTGTGAATCTGAATAATTTGCTGGAAACGGGAGACGTGCGAAACAACATTCCACTTCAAGGCGGAGACATCGTTACCGTCCCACACGCGGGAATCGTATATGTCCTTGGCGACGTCGGTCATCCTGGCGGTTTTGTGGTCAACAATGATCGCGCCCAACTCTCCACTCTCAAAGCGCTCGCCCTTGCCGGCGGACTTAATATCACCGCCAAGAAAAATCAGGCTGTGATTATTCGCAAAGATGCGGCTGGACAACAGCATCAGGTGATCGTGGATCTCGACAAGGTGCTAAAACAGCAGACTGAAGACGTAAGACTCCAAGCGAGTGATATCCTTTACGTTCCGCGAAACGGCACCAAAGCTGCCCTGATTAAGTCTGCGGAAATTGCTCTGGGGATTGGAACAGCCGTCGCCATCTATCGAATAGGAAACCATTGAGGCGCAATGGCTGACGAAAACAAACTCGTGCCGCGGGAGAACAGCTCCAATGGAGCCGTGGAACTCCTCACGTCGCAGTCCCGTTTCGTCCCGTTTGATCTCTCGCCACGCGAGCCGCACCTCTACGATTACCTGCTCATTCTTCGCAAGCACCAGTGGCTCATTCTTTCTTTTCTGCTCGCCGTAGTCACCATCGTTTCTATTGCGACGTTTCGCATGCAGCCGGTATACACCACCAGCGCTCGCGTGGAAATTGACCGCGAAAATTCCAATGTCCTGCCATTCCAAGGCACCGACTCCTACGACTACGTCATGGACATGGACAATTACATTGAAACTGAGTCTAAGATTCTCACGAGCGAAACCCTGGCGCTACAAACGATCCGCAGCACGGGCTTGGCAGGCAATCCCGAGTACTCTGCCGGCGGTGGCCCGTCCGAGGCGATTGCTTCCGGCAGCCTCGCAAATCACAAGCGTCCCCCCGAACTCGCACCGTTTCTCGGCGGCCTAAGCGTCAAACGCGTTCCGAACAGCCGTTTGCTGGACGTCACTTTCGAATCCACGGACCCTCAGCTGGCCGCTCGCGTCGTAAACGCGCACATTGAAAATTTTCGCGAAGACAATTTCCGCAGCCGTTACGAAGCCATCGCAAAAGCCTCCTCCTGGCTTGCCGATCAACTCGATGAACTGAAGGTAAAGGTTCAGAGATCCGAAGATGCACGGCTCGAATACGAACGAAAGAATCAGATTTGGGAACTCGACGACAAGCAGAACATTACTACGCAGCGCCTATCGGGCCTCAACAAAGAAGTTACCGATGCGCAAAGCGAGCGCATGAAGAAGCAAGCGCTCTATGAATTTGCCAAATCCGCCGACGCCGGCTCGGTTCCTGAACTACGCAATGATCCCGTGCTCCAGGATCTCAGCAAGAAGCGCAGCGATTCGAATACGCAATACACAGACGCCCTTGCTCAATACGGCCCGAATTTCCCGAAGGTTCTGCGGCTGCAGGGCCAAATCAAGGAAATCGATCAGCTCATCGAAAGCGAAAAGAAATCCATCATCGACCAGATGGGCAACGACTACAATGCAGCGCGCCAGCGCGAAAGCCTGCTCTCGCAAGCTCTTGATCAGCAAAAGGTCGAAGCAAACCAAATGTCTGGGCGTTTGGTGGAATACAATATCCTGAAGCGCGAAGCCGAAGCCAATAAGACCCTTTACGACGGGCTTCTGACCAAACTCAAGGAAGCGAACATTGCCGGCGCCCTTAAATCGTCCAGCATTCGCGTGGTTGATCCTGCAATGGTGCCTTCCACTCCTTCGCGTCCGGCCAAAGCCCGGAACATCGCGTTGGCATTTATTGTGGGCCTTGTCGGCGGCGTTGGACTGGCGCTTCTTCGCGAATATTTGGACAACACCGTTAAGACGCCCGATGACATTGAAACGCTCGCACGCCTGCCTTCTCTTGCGGTAGTCCCGGCATTTTCCGATTCGAACGGCAACGGCAGGCGGCGCTTATTGGGAGCATCCACCAATGGTCACGAAAAACACATCGAACTGGTTGCCCAGCATTTGCCGAAGTCGCAAATGGCGGAAGCATTTCGCGCGCTCCGTACCGCATTGCTTCTTTCTCAGCCGGATCATCCACCCCAGGTCATTCTTGTAACTAGCGCTCTTCCGCGCGAAGGCAAGACCACGGCTGCGGCAAACCTTGCCGTCACACTTGCCCAACTGGGGGACCGGACACTTTTGATTGACGCGGACTTGCGCAAGCCCGGTGTGGGCCGCCTATTGAACCTCACGGAAGGAAAGTACGCAGGCCTGAGCTCTTACCTTGCGGGTGTGTCGAGTCTTGACCTGGTCACCGTTCCGCATCCCGCTATTCCGAATCTCGCAGCGATCCCCACGGGGCCGCTTCCTCCTAATCCGGCCGATCTGCTCTCATCGCACAAGCTCGCCGACGCCCTCGCCGAGCTACGCACAAAATTCAAATTCATTGTGATTGATTCACCGCCCATCATGGCCGCCACTGATGCCGTCATTCTATCCGTGCAAGCGGACGGAGTTCTGCTGGTCGTTCGCAGCGGTGAAACCCCTAAGGAAGCTTTTACGCGCACGCGCGATCTTCTGATTAGCGTAAAATGTCGCATGCTTGGCGTCGTACTGAACGCCGTCGATCCCACCGCCCCGGATTATTACTATTCCTATCGCTACTATCCCTATTCCTATGGTTACGGTCCCCAGGAAACCAGCGATCTTTCTCATGTAGCTGACAAAGACCTTCCCAAAATCCGCAAGTCTCGCCGTTCAGACGAAGATGACGATTTGGCGCTTTAATAAGGAGATACAGTGCGCTATCTAATTACCGGAGGCGCCGGTTTCATCGGCTCTCACCTCGCGGAACGCTTGCTCGAGCGCGGCGACAACGTTGCGCTGCTCGACAATCTTTCCACCGGCAGCATGGAAAACATCCGGCACCTGAAAACTTCCAGCCAAATGGAGTATCACCTGGACTCCATCGAAAACCGCCAGCTTGTTGCGGAGCTTGTAGATGAAGCTGACGTCGTCGTTCATCTCGCGGCTGCCGTCGGCGTTCGTTTGATCGTTGAGAGCCCGGTTCGCACCATCGAAACCAATGTCAACGGAACGCAGCTCATCCTCGAAGCCGCCGCGAAAAAACGTAAACTCGTCCTCACCGCTTCCACTTCGGAAGTTTATGGCAAGAGCACGCAGGTTCCTTTCCGCGAAGAAGCCGACCTCGTTCTCGGCCCAACCACGAAAGGCCGCTGGTGCTACGCCGCCTCCAAAGCCCTCGACGAATTTCTCGCGCTCTCTTACTGGAAGGAAAAAAAGGTTCCCGTCATCGTCGTACGTCTGTTCAACACAGTCGGCCCGCGGCAAACCGGCCGTTACGGCATGGTTCTGCCGAACTTTGTGCGCCAGGCGTTGGACAACGCCGCGATCAGCGTTTACGGCGACGGCAAACAGTCGCGCTGCTTCTGCGATGTGCGCGATACCGTTCATGCGCTCATCAAGCTCATGGATTCCGACCGCGCCGTGGGAGAAGTCATCAACGTAGGAAACACGGAAGAAATCACCATCGAGGATCTCGCGCGGAGGGTAAAACAACGCACGGGCAGCTCTTCCGCGGTCGAATATATTCCCTACGACCAGGCTTACGAGCCCGGTTTCGAAGATATGATGCGTCGCGTCCCTTCGGTCGAAAAACTTCAGTCCATCACCGGTTTCCGGCCGCAGACTCCTCTCGATGAAATCATTGATCGCGTCGCTTCCCACATGCGGGGAAAGCCCGTGGCGTCCAGCCGCGTAGCCACTGGCAACCTCGCTTGAGTCGCACAACTCTTCATGCTTTTGCGCCGGATGCAAATAAGATATAGTCCAGTCACTTTGCCGATGCGGTATCCGCACGAGTGCCCCCAATACGGACCGCATCACCGAAACTCTGGAATTCATAGGCAGATATACAGCTCGTGGAAAAAAAAGTAAGCTCGGTGCTCAGCTTTCGTGCCATTCCATTTGCGGAACGCCTTCTGCTGCTTCTCTTTGCCCTTTCTCTCCCGCTAATGAATCCCTGGGTTCGTGGCGACGGCGTTGGCTACTATGCGTTCGCCCGCGCCCTTTTGATTCAGCACAATCTTGATTTTGCGCCGGACTATCAGCACGCCAACACCAGCTTTCGCGATGGCCGGCTCGATGAATACGGCCAGCCGCGTTCGGAGTTCCGCACGTCGACTGGACGTTTGGAAAACCACTTCACGATCGGCCCCGCAATTCTTTGGTCGCCATTTCTTCTTGTCGCTCACGGGTGTGTACTGGTTGCGCGCGTGTTCGGCTCCAGCGTCACCGCGGACGGATTTTCCGCTCCCTACCGCTTCGCTATGGCTTTCGGCACCTTGCTCTACGGATTTCTCGGCCTGCTGATTGCTTTCCGCCTGTCCAAAAAATATGTGGAAGAACGTTGGGCTCTTTTGGCGACGCTGGCTGTCTGGTGGGGAAGCTCTTTGGCGATTTACATGTACTTCAACCCTTCCTGGTCACACGCTCATTCCGCCTTTGTCGTCGCGCTTTTTGTTTGGTACTGGCTGAAGACGCGCGAACACCGCACCACGCTGCAGTGGATTCTCCTCGGCGCCATCGCCGGACTCATGCTGAACATCTACTACGCAAACGCCATGCTGCTGATTCTCGTGGCCGTGGAAGCGCTGCTTTTCCTGCGTGATGCAATCCAAAGTGGCCGGTCCGCGGAGATTCCTGGTTTGTTGTCGCGCTATGCGCTTTTCACGATTGCTCTTCTCATCTGTTTGCTTCCTACGCTCATTAGCAAAAAAATTGTCTACGGTTCGCCATTTGAGTCCGGCTACATTCCCATTCAACTGTGGTACTGGAAGTCACCCTTTTTCCTTCAAGTTCTTTTCTCGGCCAATCACGGCCTTTTTTCCTGGACGCCGCTGCTGTTTTTCTCCGCCATTGGCATTTTTCTTTTTTGGCGTAAGGTGCCGCGCGTCGGTGGTGCCGTGCTCTGCACGGTGATCGCCTTCTACTATTTCATCGCTTCGTATCCGGACTGGGCAGGCATTTCTTCCTTCGGCAATCGATTCTTTGTTTCCCTTACTGTTTTTTTTGTTCTTGGCCTCGCCTTCTGGTTGCAGCGTTGCGCGAACTTGTTTCGTACCCCGAAGGTGGCTACTGCTTCCGTTTCCGTCGTCCTCGCTTGCTTCGTGTTCTGGAACCTTGGTTTGATGTTCCAGTGGGGCTCGCATTTGATCCCCGCCCGCGGCGCCGTTTCCTGGGGCGCAGTGGCTTACAACCAGGTTTTTGTCGTTCCCGGTCAGATCTCCGGTCAACTCCACGACTATTTTTTCCGCCGCAAGGAAATGATGCGCCAGATTGAGCAGCGCGACGTTCAACAGCTTCACCAGCAGACCGATCACTGAGCGCGCCGCTCTGTAATTCCTCCTCCGCATCGAACAACTCGCCGGGTGCTGCGCCTCTTTCTCCCGTTTTCTCTGGTAATCTTTATAAATGTTCGTCCGGTTTGCTTTGTGAGGCTTCGCTGATGGTGTCCGTTCCTGCTTCGCCACCCACTGCGGCCGTCTCGACCGCCGTGCACCATTCTCCTCCGATCGTCACGCGCATTGAGCCGCCGCGCGGCTGGCTGGGACTCCGGTTTGGAGAAGTTTGGGACTACCGCGAGCTTCTCTATTTCTTCGTGTGGCGCGACGTCAAGATCCGCTACAAGGAGACCGCTGTCGGCGTCCTTTGGGTCGTTCTACAGCCTTTGCTCAATATGCTCATCTTCACGATCTTTTTTGGACGTCTGGCCAAAATGCCCTCGCAGGGACTCCCTTATCCCGTCTTCTCCTTCGCGGCGCTGGTTCCCTGGACCTATTTCGCTCTCGCCTAAGCCTTGGCCATGGCTGGCCTTGGGAAACTGTTCGCGTTGAACGCCAAGCCTTTCGCTACGCCTATAAAAACGCTTCTACCGGCACGGCTTCCAAAGATGATCGGTCCTCGCATCAACAGCTCTCAGGTGTACAGCCCTTCCGCCTGCATCGTCCACGAACTTTCCCTCCCACGCCTTCAGAGTCTCCCCAACTCTGACCGCCGTCATTCCTTCTCTTACTGTTCGAAAAGTGCAGAACCATTGAGTACACTGGATCTCAAGGAGTCCGTTTGATGAAAGCCCTCGATTCCATGCGCCGTGATTGGAATGAGCGCGCGCGGCACAACGCCTTTTTGTATATCGCCAGCTGGCGTCGTGATTGGACTGAAGAATCCTTTTTCGCCTCTGGTGAGGCGGACGTTCAGCGCCTCGTCAACCCTATTCTTGCCCGGCTCGCTCTCAATCCCGCCAATTGCTCGATGGCGGAGCTTGGTTGCGGTGCTGGACGCATGACCCGAGCCTTCGCGCGCCAGTTCCAGTCCGTCACCGCAATTGACATCTCCGAAGAAATGCAGCGCCGTGCCAAGAAATTTCTTGAAGACTTCTCCAACATCCACTGGGTCCTCACTGACGGTGTCTCTCTTTCCGGCATCGAATCTTCTTCACTCGACTTTGTCTTCAGTTATATGGTCCTCCAACACTATCCCTCCGCTGATCTCATCTCCTCCTCCATTCGTGAGATGCTCCGCATTCTTCGTCCGAATGGCGTTTTCCTATTCCATTTCAACGGGTGCCATCGGCCCACAATGAACTGGAAAGGCCGTTTCATCTCAGCCATCCTTGATGGCCTCTGCTCCGTCGGCCTGAAGCGCTTCGCACAAGCCGGCGCTCGCCTGGCGGGAATTGACCCGGAAATGATCGGTAAAACCTGGCGCGGCGTCGCGCTAACCTCGGACGATGTGGACAAGATGGTCCGTGAAGCCGGCGGATTTCCAGAAGGCTTCGATGGGCTGGATTCCCCCTTTGCGTGGTGCTTTGGTCGGAAAGCGTCTCAAGCGAACTCGTGATCACCCTCGGCATCAACTATTCCCAGATGCACGATTCTTCCGCTTGCATTGTCCGCGATGGCGAGCTCCTCTTTGCCGTGGCCGAAGAACGACTCTCTCGCTTGAAACACGATGCCCGCTTCCCACAGCTTGCTATTCAGGCTTGCCTCGATTTCGCAAAAATTATTCCCGCACAGCTTGACGAAGTTTGTTTAAGCTGGCAGCGCGCTGGCAAGTTGCACCGCCACGATCTCAAGCTCTATGCTTCCGGCCGCTGGCCGATCAATTATCTAAACGTTCTCAACTCCTCCCGTTATTTCCTCAGCGTGTGGCATCAGGAATCCGGCGCCGCCCCTTTCCGCCGTACGTTCGGCGCAACAAAAGCACGCATGCATTTTGTGGATCACCATTTCGCTCATGCCCTCAGCGCCTATGCATTTTCTGGCTTCGATGATTCCGCCGTAGTCGTCATGGACGGCCGTGGGGCCTGGGAAGCCACCACCATCTGGCACGGTCGAAGCGGCCGTCTTGATCCCGTTTTCACCGTCAACTATCCTGACTCCATCGGCCTCTTCTACAGCGAATTCACCGCGTTCCTCGGCTTCGTCCGCAACAGCGACGAATGGAGAGTGATGGGCCTCGCGCCCTATGGCAAGCCCGGCCTCGATCTCGGCAAATTCATCGATGCGTCCGCCTCACCGCCGCGCGTTCACTATCGTCATCTCGTCGCCAACGGTGCGCCATTTTCAAAAATAATTCCATACCTCGGCGAACCGCACGTCCCTGAATCCGAAATCACCGACCTCCACAAAAATATCGCTTTCGCCGTCCAGGACGCCTGCGAACACGCCATGATGTCAGTCGTTCACCTCGCCCTAGAAAAAACCGGCTCGCGCAATCTTTGCCTCGCCGGTGGCGTTGCGCTTAACTCAAAAGCCAACGGAAAAATCGCCGCCAGCGGCCTCGTCGAAGAATTCTTCGTTCAGCCCGCCGCGTCCGGTGACGGCGTCGCCCTCGCGCCCTATCTCGACGACAACGGCAAGCTTCCCAACAATCCCATGCGCCACGGTTACTGGGGTCCCTCCTTCGATGACGCCGGCATCGAATCCGCGCTCAACACCTACAAAATCAAACACACAAAACTTTCCGATCCCGCCGCCACCGCCGCGCAACTTCTCTCCACGGGAAAAGTTCTCGGCTGGTTTCAGGGCCGAATGGAATTTGGCCCCCGCGCTCTTGGTTCGCGCTCTATCATCGCCGACCCGCGCGATCCCGAAATGAATGCCAAGGTAAACAACGCCGTAAAATTCCGCGAATGGTGGCGCCCGTTCGCTCCATCGTTCAAAAAAGAAGCAGCGCCGGACTATCTCGAATCCGCGTACGATTCGCCCTTCATGATTCTCACCGCGCAAGTGCGCCCGGAAAAACGCTCTGTCATCCCCAGCGTCACGCACGTGGATGGTAGTGCCCGCCCGCAAACCGTAGAACGCGAAATCAATCCGCTCTATTACCGGCTCATTGATGAATTCGGAAAAATCACCGGCGTTCCCGTCATCATGAACACCAGCTTTAATCTTCGCGGTGAAGCCATCGTCCACACGCCCACCGATGCCATCCGCACTTTTTTCAGTTCCGGCATGGACGCTCTCGTCATCGGCAGTTTCCTCGTCGAAAAATGACAACGCGACGCGTCATCGCTCTCCTCGGCAAGCGCGATGCTCCCACGGACGCTGTCGAAGAATACTGCCGCTACCTCGGCCGTGCTTTGGCCCAACACGAGATCTCTCTCGAGCTTCGCCGCGTACCTTGGGACTCGCGCGGCTGGTCGGAATCTCTTAAGGACCTCCGTCTGCAAGCCCAGTCGTTACCTCCCTACACGTGGTTTCTCGTTCAATACACCGCGCTCGCTTGGTCCACGCGCGGCTTCCCGTTCCAATTCCTCCGCGTTCTTAAGGTACTGCGCGCTTCGAACGCCTGCATTGCCGTTGTCTTTCACGATGTTGAGCCGTTTCCAGGTTCTCGCCTCGTTGACCGTTTTCGCCGCGCGCTTCAAACTCACGTCATGCGTCGCGCCGTCGCTGTGGCAAATCGCGCCGTCTTTACCGTTCCGCTCGAGAAAATCTCCTGGCTCCCGGCTGGCGCTTCCAATGCCGTCTTTGTTCCTGTCGGTCCGAATCTCCCGGTTCCTTCGAATCCGTACGCCGTCCCACCGGCTGCATCGCGTTCGGATGTTTCTGCTCCCGTCGTTGCAGTCTTTGGCATTACTGGCGGCTCCGCTGGGGTCCACGAAACACAACTCATACTCGCCTCGATTCGTGCCGCCGCGCAAAAACTCGGCAAGCTCCACCTCTGCGTCTTTGGCCGCAACGCCGATTCTGCTGGGCCCGCTCTTCGTGAAGGTATTCGCGATCTGCCAGTGGATCTTTCCGTAGAGGGCGTTCTCGAGGAAGCTCGGGTTGTCGAAAGGCTTTCCACTTCTGACGTGCTTCTTTTTGTTCGTGGGGCCATCTCTTCACGCCGTAGCAGCGCCATCGCCGGAATCGCATGCGGCCTCCCCGTCATCGCTTTCGCTGGTTCAGAAACCGCCGCGCCCATCACCGATGCAGGCGTTGTCCTCGTTCCATCCGACAATCAAGATGAATTGAATGCAACGCTTCTCCGCGTTCTCTCCGATCCGACGTATCGCACTGAGCTTTCCACGCGCTCGCTTCGCGCTTTCGCCGAGCACTTTTCTTGGCGTTCCATCGCGATTCGTTTAGCCGCGCTCCTCAAATAGCGGCGCTACGTTCGAATAGGTCTGTTCCTCCGCCGTCCTCCTGAATCCATCTGATTCGGCTGGGCTCAACTCGTAGGCACTTCTAAGGAAGAAATCTTCGCGCACGCGTCCGCCTGGCTCTCCGGCCAAAAACAACCGCCTCCGGCCAACACGCCCAATCCCTTCGGCGACGGCCACGCCGCCGAAAAAATCCTCCGCGCTCTTTCGTAACGCCGCTATCTTGGAGGCGTTTTTGCCGTCTTAGTCAGCTAGCGAGCTACTCATTTCCTGTTCAACTCCCACTCATCCACATAACCCCAACTCCCATCCGCCAGCTTTTCTTCATTCACAAACATAAACGCATCGTCACTCTTCTTCTTCCACGTCTGTCGCAGCACGCAATTCACACCGATCATCGTCATCTCGCCCTCAAACGCGATCTCGTTCCCGTTCCATCCCCGCGAGCGCAAAATCCCGTACGCTCCCTCGAGCAGCACATAGATCCATTGCCCGCTGAAAGGATCGAACGTCAAATATTTCCGCTCGCGCCCGTCTTTTCCCACGAGGCAAATCCACGAATCCTTTTCGCAGAATCTGTACGTCCCCGTGTTCACGTCTTCATACGCCGGATTCTTGCTTGTTGCCGGAACGCGATTGACGGAATTCCATTCGCCCTCGATCCAGCGCATTTTCTCCATCTCCGCCGCCTTCAGCACCGGAAATGTCTTTAGCAACTCCATGTTGAAGGTACCTGTCTGGAGCCCTGGGCGGTCCTTCGCCGACCCCATCACCATAATTCCGCGTCCGAACAGCTCTTCTATCAACATTCTTTCCTCTCACCAATTCTTTGCGATTACTTCAACAATCTTTCCCAAGGCATCCGCATCCTTCGTATCAATCACTTCTCCCGGCGAATGCGAATACCGCAGCGGCCATCCCAGCGCCACGTCAACGCTCCCATACCGTGTAAACACCGCGCCATCATTCCCTCCACCTGTCACGCCGTACTGCACCGGAATGTTGTTCTCCCGCGCCAGCTTCACCACGCGATCCACATACTCGAGTGGCACAACGTTTGAATTGTCCACAGCGCGCACCACGAATCCTTTCCCAATCTCCGCGACTCCAAATCGCTTTACTTCCAGCGGAGAATCGCTGCTCACAAACGTATCAATCGCAAACACAAAATCCGGCACGCGTCCTTCCTTCGCAGCCTGTTCCGCGAATGCCGCCGCGCCCTTCAATCCCACTTCTTCTTCCGTGGACCACACAAACGTCACGTCTCTGCCCGCCAGCGCCGCATTCGGATCCGGCCCAAGCGCGCGCACGGCCTCGATCAACGCCGCGCATCCTACGCGATCGTCAAAACTCCGCGCGTTCGCCCGAGTCCCCAGCAGCGGTCGGTACTCCTTCGGAATCGTCAAAAAATCTCCCAACTTAATTCCCAGTTTCTTCGTCTCTTCTTTCGTTTTCGTACCCACGTATACATGCTGCCCCTCGTCCATCCCTCGAAGACTCAGCGGCCATTCAAATCCCGGCTTGTTCCAACCCTCCGGCAATTCCAGCACTCCGCCTACTTTCTTTCCGTCCGCCTTATGCACCAGCACCACATGCCCCAAAAAATATTGCGGATATCCGCCGCCCACCGAATCCACCACCAGCCGCCCATCCTCCTCAATCTTCTTCACTTCGTACCCGATCTCATCCATGTGCGCCACGAACGCAATCCTCGGAGTCTTCGCATCCCGTTTCCCATCGCCCAACCGCAGCACCAAATTCCCCGCCGCATCCGTCTCCACTTTCTTCCGCGCCCACTCCGGCAGCAACTTTTTCACTGTTTCGCGCACAGCTCCTTCGTGCCCACTGGCACCATATGCTTGAGTCAAAATCCCCAATAGCGGCAGACCGCAATCAAAGCAGCCTCCACCGCGCCCTCCTGCTACTCCTGCTCGCCGCTCGCTGCCCGCAACGTACCGGTGCAACAACTCCTCGAGCTTGCCCACGTCAGCGTTGCTCATCGTTTCTATGGGAGTTCCCGCAAACAGCGTCGCCACACCAAGTTGCGCGAACCGCGCCGGGAATGGTGTGGGCGCTGCGTATCCCGCGATCCTCGGTGGTGCCGCTGCCACGTTCGTCATCTGAATGTGTTGTCCCTTGGCAATCTTCGTCAATTCTTCCACAAATCCCGCGGGTGCCGCCGCTGGATCGGCCACGCCTAGAAGAACTCCGCTTCCTAGGTCCTTTGTCTCGCCAGCCGCCGCTTCCGCAGCGCGCGGCGCGGATAGCCTTCCCACAAAAATCATTTCGTCCGGATGGATTTCATTCAGCAGCCGGTCCAGTCCGCGCCCACCAGTCCATTGCTGCGTAACGAACGCTACCGTCAATGTTCCGCGCTCGCTCACTCTGTTTGCGCTCATCCATTCCAGCAATGCCACGAGTGCCACAACTCCCGCATGGTCCCCAATTCCCGGCGCTGAGTATTCGTCCTTCCCCAGAAGGAAATCCGTAAAGTTCAGCGAAACCGCATCCAGCAAGTCCACTCCTGCGGCCCGCGCCTCTTCCGCGTTCTTCACCCCGATGTCTACGTACATCTCTTCTAGATGATTCATCTTCGGCCCGTTCTGTCGCCCCGGCTGCAGGTGCACGCTCAAACCTGCAAACACTCCGTTCACTCTCCGTCCGCTCCGCGTCATCACCCAAACCGGTTGCGCGAAATGCAGGGTATCGAAGACCGCATTCGGCGCCGCTTGCGGTAACCGTTGCACGCGCAAAAATCCTCCCTCCATAATCTCGCTCACCACATACCCTGGCTGGTCCATCGGCGTGGCAATCAAACGGTGCGGCGCGCCGCTTCCGATTGTTATCAGCACGTTGCCCAGGTTGTCCTTCTTGGGAGAGAAATTCTTGAGGGCCTCTTGGATCTCCGCGGCCAGCGGTCCTTCATGCCCGCTCACCGCGGGCGTCCGCACCAGCATTTCCCAATTCGCGTATGCCGCCCGTTCCTGCCCTGCCGCCATCTGTCCTGCCGCAAGCCAAATCACGACTACCACTCCGACTAGCGCCCGTTTCCTCATTTCCACCCCTTGTCTCTCCCTCTCGCGGCTCTGTCGGCGATTCACTTCGTCAACGTCTCTAGCAACGCCTCTTTTTTCTTCTCCGCCAGTTTCGTCAGTGGTTCCATTGCCGACCAATACCCAGCCAACGCCGCCGCCGCCAAAAACAAAAATATCTCCGTCGGCAGCCAATCGTTTCCGCTCAGGCGCCCAGCGGAAAACACCAGCGCCGCCGTGCCGCCAAACACAATCTGCGCTCCAAACGCAATCAACGCCGCCATGCCAGATTGCCTTTGTCCCTGCATTTTTCCGAACTCCATCTTTTTCGGAAACGTCAGCGAAGACCAGTTTGCAATCGTTAGTTGTCCCACCACCGCAAAAATCAGCGCGCTTATGGTCGTGAAAAATATCGGCCACGGCGGCAATCCCACTCGCCACGCCAGCATCACGATGCACAAGGCAATTTCAAACGACAACAAACTCACCGTCATCAAATTCTTTCCAATCAGAATGTCGCGAAATCTTACCGGTACCATAAAATACGTCTGCATCCCGCGCCCCTCGAACGCGAAGCTGTTGTACGAAGGCGCCATGAGCATCAGCATCAAGTACGCCATCATTCCCGGGAAGAAAAGAACCGGCGAAACTCCATGCTTGATCGATGTCGGATGTGCCCCGCCAAATTGCATCGTGAAAAGCAGCACCAGCAATGGCGGCAAAAACAGCAGCATCGCGGCAAATCCGTTGCGGAACAAATACCGAACTTCTTTTTCCAGCACGGCGGAAATTGTCGTGGGTAAGAATCCCGTTTCTCGTCCGGTTTGTGGAATCGCTGCGGCGCGCGCCGCAATCCCGGATTTTGCCTCAACACGCGCCGGCGCCATCGTCTCGCTCAATTCTTCGCCGCGGAATTGCGTGCGGTACCTCGCAAAAAGCAATCCCCCAAAGAGCAGCGCGTACCCCGCGAGTCCCGCCGTGGCAATTCCGACTACGGCAAAATCATGGGACAAATATCCCGTCAAGATTTTTCCCGCCAGCGACCCGGGAAAAACCTGCGCGTACCGCACAATCCGTTCCACATCTGGCTTTACGGCTGATTTTTCATATTTCTGGATCGCCGGCCCAAGAAACTGCAGGCTCACCATGCACAGGATGAACAGCACAACGAACAGTTCGCGTGCGCGCCGCTTCGATAACAGTTTCTCGACCCATGAGCCCATTAGGCGTTCGAGCGTGACATTCGCTCCTACAAACAGCACGCAAGCAAGAATCATCGCCGGCAAAAGCGATGAGTTTGCAACAGCCACAGCCATCGACATCACAGTAAGCCAGATCAGGGACGCGAGCGCCGCAGAATCCGCAAGTCCGTATGCGATTCCGATTAAATAAAACGCGGGGAGCTTCAAGGGAAAACGCAGCAGTGTTTGGAAGGAAAACGTGGGAGAAAATCCCGCAACGAAGATCGGCAAAATCTGCCACCAGACAAAAATGCCCCAGAACAAGAACGCAATTCGTTCCGGATGATGCCCTTGCAAAAAAGTGAATGTCCCGAAGAAAAATGCCATACTCAAACCGGAAATCAGAATTACTCCCATGATGGAAGAAATTACAACGCCGATCAGATCCCAGACCCGGCTCTTTTTTTTCAGACCGTTGCGCAAAATTCGCCAGCGCAGTCCGGCAACAAGCCGGATTTGCTCGAACAATCCTGGCAAGCGCGCTACATCAGCCACGAAAGTTCCTCCACGTTTGGCCGTTCCGCGCCACCCTGCCCCACAATCGAAAGAAAAATCTCTTCCAAAGTTGTCGTGCGCCCTTCCGCGCTCGGAACTCCCGCGCGTAATTCTTCCAGCGATCCTTGTGCGACAAGTTTTCCTTTATTGATGATCGCCACATGACTACACAACCGCTCCACAATTTCCAGAACGTGCGACGTCAGAAAAATCGTCACGCCGCGCTCGGTCATTCTTCCGAGCAACGCTTTCAACGCGCCCGCGGCCAGCGCGTCTACTCCTTCAAACGGCTCATCCAGAAAAAGGATTCTCGGTCCATGAATTACGGCGGCCGCCAACGCCAGTTTTTTCTGCATACCGTGTGAATAGTCCGCGATCATCGTTTTCGGCCGGTCCGCGAGTTGCATGAACTCAAGCAACTCCTGGCTTCTCTGTTTTGTCGTTGCTTTGTCCAGTCCGTACATCCTTCCGACGAATGTCAGGTACTCCGCTCCGGTCAACCGTTCAAACAATCCCATTCCTTCCGGCACCACTCCGATCTGTCTTTTCACGTCAATCGGATCTTGCGAAAAGTCAATTCCCAGCAATTGCATTTTTCCAGCGGTTGGCGTCAGCAAGCCGGTCAGCATTTTTATCGTCGTGGATTTTCCGGCTCCGTTCGGCCCGAGGAATCCAAAAAATTGTCCGGCGCTTACTTCCAAATCTACGTTGTCCACCGCGGTCAATTCACCGAATTTTCGAGTCAGTTTTTCAGTGATGATAGCCGCTTCGGGCATGGGTTCTCCGTGGGGACTCTGCGTGCAGAAAACTCTAGCACGACTCGCACACAGCTTTGTCGATCCGCTGTTTTCTTCTACGGAAAAAAGAGAGGGAAAATTTCAGGAACTTTTCTGCGCCGAGCCCGCGCCGCTCAACTGAGCTTCGCGTGTTGGCAATACCGCCAGAACCGCCGGCAATTCGACACGGAATACCGCGCCGCCTTCTTGCCGGTTGTAGCAAAGAATTCTTCCGGCGTGTTCCTGCACGATGCCAAAACAGATGCTCAGACCCAAGCCGGTGCCCTTGCCGACGGGCTTCGTCGTATAAAAAGGATCGAACACGCGGTGCGGTTCCTTGATTCCGGGTCCGGTGTCCAAAAAAAGCACAACGACAAACGCGCGGTCGCGCATGGTTTTGATGGTGAGCGTTCCCCCGCCGTGCGCCGATTCCATCGCATCAATTGCATTGTTCACAATGTTGAAGAAAACCTGCATCAACTGATTTCCGTCGCCGCGCACGCCGGGGAGCACGGATTCCAGTTGTAATTCCACTTTTGTGGTTCCGCTGCGCAAATCCAGGGCGCGCAATTGCACGGCGTTGCTGACGACGGTATTCAAATCCAGCAGCGTCCGCTCCGTGGGAACTTGCCGCGCAAAACTCAGCAAATTGCCGACGAGCGTTTTTGTCCTTCGTGCCTGGTCGCGGATTTTTGCGGCAATCGTCCGCGCTTTTTCCGGAAGAGAAACGTCGTCCGCAAGCAAGTCCGAATAACCCAGAATTGCCGTGAGTGGATTGTTGATTTCGTGAGCCGCGCCCGCCGCAAGCTGGCCCAACGAAATCAATTTTTCAGATTGAACGAGTTGTGTCTGCAATCTCTTCAGATTCTCAATGGATTGCTCAGATTGCTCGAGCAAACGGACGCGCTCATTGTCCGCAAGATGCTGGCGGAGGAAAACTAGAAACCCGATGGGGACAGAGGCAATCACCGTAACAAGCAAACGGAAATCGCGTACTTCCGGAGAGTCATGCGCCAATTTCAACGAGTAAATGGCGAAAATCGGAAGCGAAATGACCGCAGCCATCGCCAATTTTGTAGCCCATGTGCTCTCATTTCCCGGCCGGTCGCTGTCCTCTTCTGCAATTTCGTTTGGCGCATCCAACCCTTTTTCATTTTTATGCGCGATCCATCCCGCGGTTCCGAACCACAAAAACGATCCGACCAGCGGCAAGTCCAAAAGACTTCCGGTCGAATAGCTACGGTGCATGCTGATCGCAACGTTGATCATCAGCGACGACAACATGTACATGGCAGCGCCGCCAAAAAGATTTGCATACACCAAGCGCCACGCCCCGCGTGTTCTCAGCCAGAGCGCCCCGAGTCCGACGACAATCACCATATTTTGGATGTTGGAGACCACGTCATAGGCAAAGTTGTAGCGCCCCAGATCCGGCGTTGCATAAAGCCAGGGAAGCACCGCGTATGCGTACAGGAAGGCCCACCAAGTGAGGAGCAGCACGAAATCCAGATAGCCGAAACGCAGGCGCAGTTCGCCGCGCTTCAAATGAGGGCGCAAGGCCAGCGCGGCCATCATGGGGATTCCGCGCAAGAAAAAGGTTACATCTCCGGGATAAAGATCCGGCAGCGGCTGATGCAGATAGACTTCATAGTAGGTCCACTGAAACTGCCCGATCATCCAGAGCGTGCAAGCCATGGCCAGCAGCATCCAGAAAACGTTTCGGCGCCAATGTGGCGTACCGGCGTTCATCAGCAAGCCCGCGTTGGCGAACAACGGCACGAGGCACTGCATAATGTCGCCGAATGTCGTAAGGGACTGCCCAGGTCCGAGAGTCAGCGATCCGGAAGCGTAAATTCCCAGATAGGCAATCCAAATGGCGGCAATCCATATAAGAGTGCGGGAAGAGACCATAGGGGCAACGTCTGTCTATTTTAGGCGCTAGCAGATTGCTTAGGTGAGCCGGGATAATGGCATCTTAGCCAAATGATTAACGAAAGGACATAACGGATAATCCGTTGAGACTTGGCGTTCACGCCGAGAGCCAAGAAACCTTTGGAAAGTGGCGGAGGAGGAGGGATCGTACTCCCCATTGGTGAGAGGGAGGTGAGCGGTTGTTGAGCCTTGGTATGTCTCTTGTAATGAACACTGCAGGGATATTTGACAGAATCGTCAATGTTTATGCGGGTCCGGAAACGGTCAAATCGACAATAAGTAGTAGCATGAGTAGTCGCAAATTGGCCCAGCGCTCCTGGAGAGCCGCGCGTGCCACGTTCGATTGAACTGATCAGTTGATGATATCGCCAACGATGTGATATCATATCCGATGTGAGAGTTGTGGTGGATACCGATGTGATCGTGGCAGCGATGCGTAGCCCAAGCGGGGCGTCCGCGGCAATTCTACGCACGGCGCGGCAAGGCAGGATAACGCTGCTCGTCAGCGTCCCGCTGGCTCTGGAATATGAAGCAATTTGCTCAGAAGCTGAGCACCGGGTGGCGGCAGGGTTGAGCGAACGAGAAGTCGAAATATTCCTGGATGCGGTGGTTGCGATGGCGGAGCCGGTGAAAACACACTTTCTGTGGAGGCCGCAACTGCGAGATCCTGGCGATGAGATGGTGTTGGAAGCGGCAGTCAATGGGCGCGCCGACGCATTGGTCACGTTCAACGTGCGGGACTTTGGGACCGTGCCTGCGCGATTCGGGATCGAAGTGATGATCCCTCGTGACGCGATAGGGAGGATGAGACGATGACGGAGACGATGACATACCCTCTGCGGTTGCCACGTTCGCTAAAGAGGGCGGTGGAGCGACAGAGCAAGGAAGATAGGACGAGCATAAACCAATTCGTCGCCACAGCAGTGGCTGAAAAGCTTTCAGCTTTGCAAACGGCGGAGTACTTTGCTGACCGCAAAGCGCGCGCAGATTTCAAGGCCTTTGACAAGCTCATGAAACGGCGCGGCGGAAAGCCGCCGCGTACAGGTGATGAAATGCCGGGCAGCGCAAAAGCGTCTCGTCACGTTCGCGATAATCCATAGTGGCTCTGCATTTGGCGATCTAATGAGGCGCCGAAACGAGGTTGCTGCAATAGCGGCATTTTGTGGGACGATCTCTTGTGAATCCTTACTGGATAAAAACTGAGGGAGTTCGCCTTGCGATAATACCGCGTCCAAGAGGACAAGATTGGAGCGTGTTTGCTACGTCCTACGTCCTGCAGAATGATCGATTCAGGTGTTGTTTACGATAGCGATAATTTATATTAGCTTAAAACCTGGCAAAAAGTAGTAGCAAGACCACAAATAGCCGCATATTTACTGCATATGAGAGGTGGCGGAGGAGGAGGGATTCGAACCCCCGAGACCCTTTCGAGTCTAACGGTTTTCAAGACCGCCGGTTTCAACCGCTCACCCACTCCTCCGTTTCTAATTATAACCAGCAACAGCACTTATTGGGGTGATTGGTGACACTTTTGACTTCGATTGCTACACTCAATGTGCGTGGCCACTCCCGAGAGTGATAACGTTGTTCCTTCCTTGCTACGGCAATTGGCGAATCTCTGGAGCTGTGACATTCAAGTGCGCAAGAATCCAGGATCTCTTGCCTGCATTTTCCAAGTGGCCACCAACTGGCCGTATCCCTCCTCAACTTCATAACCCTTTGCTAAGAGAAAGGCACGACACTCGGCATGTAGTTGCGTCCCGTGGATTTCGAGAAAAACCTTCGGGTGGAATTCACTGAGGGCCTTAGTGGAGCCTTCTAAGACTTCAAGTTCGGCACCTTCCACATCGATCTTTAGGATGTCCGGCGGTCGGAGGTGTCTTTCTCCGTAGATGCAGCTGTCCAGTGTTGCTGAGGGAACCAATATCTCGCCGTCAGGGGAAAGCTTCGCCATGGAAGATTCCCAAGCGGCGGCCGAGAATCGCCGCGTCCCGTCTTCGTTGCTTATCGCACTTTCAATAATCGTACAATTTAGCACCTTATTCAGCATAATATGTCTTCGAAGGTATCGCAGGTTGCGGTCTAGGGGCTCGAACGCGTATACCCTTCCAGTAATCCCTACGCGTAAGCTGGCGATTAGGGAGTAAATGCCGACGTTTGCTCCGACATCGTAGATCACAGCGCCCTGAGTAATGGCTTCTGCGAAAGCACGGACGCGGGATACTTCATACGTGCCGACCCAGTAGGCATTGGGACCTGCGCCCTTGATCCACTTCTTCCGTCGGAGCGGGCCACGCAAGATGCGAACTTCGGTCTCGGGCGGGATCAGAGAAAGTGGCAACCGCAGGATTTTGCCAAGTAATGTTTGTGAGGAAAGCATTGTGGCTCGGGCAGGAAATCGAAGGTATTTCCCCTCGCAGGCAGACATTCACCTGCACGAGAAGTCAAAATCTGAGACGGTCATTATGTTGTCACCAAAAGTGGCGCAAAACAAACGAAAATCGAGCTAGTCCACGACAGAAATGACTGCTTCTCAGCGACGGATTTAGTTGAATTTTCTACCTGATAGCAGCCGTTACCAACGGCCAAGTCCGGAATCCGCCGAATGAGGTCCTGGGCTGAGTGTTCTCTAGCAGAAAGTGCCCTCCTAGCGACATCGCCAAGGATGCGGGATCATTAGCTTTCCAAATTTGAGAGTGTGACACGAAACGTGCGCGAAGGTTTAAAGCCTCGAGCGTCACCAAATTGTCACTATAAATGGCGCGACACGAGCAAAAACTGAGCAAATTCAGAAAACAGAAATTCTCGGCATAGGGATTTAGTTGATTTTTCTACTAGATAGCGAACCGGCGATTTAGTTTTTCAAGACCGCCGGTTTCAACCACTCACCCACTCCTCCGTTTTTAATTATAACGAACAACTGCATTTAGTGGGGCGATTGGTGACACTTTTGACTTCGATTGCTGCATTTTGGTGCAATGTGTCACTAAAACTCTTACCAAAAGTTTTGGATTCTGTAAGAGGCGCGCATTCGGATCGCGGAAGATGCTCTGAGTCTCTTCAAACCACACTCCATGTTTCGTCCGATTGCCCAATTCCGCAGAGCCATTGTTCGAGTTCAATGATCCCGCGTTTGATCGCAATTGTGACTAGGCTCTTCCAACCGTGGACGACTTTTGACAGAGTACAT
>Ga0210406_10000118_pt1 | contig 117676 bp, 102 predicted proteins | sample IncBWC30MmetaG_FD_155454 | JGI IMG/M metagenome (GOLD analysis project Ga0210406, IMG submission 155454) | Forest soil microbial communities from Barre Woods Harvard Forest LTER site, Petersham, Massachusetts, United States - Inc-BW-C-30-M | ecosystem: Environmental > Terrestrial > Soil >... | reverse complement strand
AGCGCCCGGACCATCTCGTTTCTTTCAATGACTTGCAGAGCCGTGGCCGCAATCGCGGTGGCCGTCCCCATCCGAATATTCTGGCTTCCAAGGCAAGCTTCACCAAGAAAATCGCCTGGTCCCAGAAATGGCGACAATTGCCTCCTTGTCAATCGTGGAGGTCACGGAGAGTTTCACGCGGCCTCTTTGAATGTACATGAGCGTCTCGGCAGTATCACCTTGAGAGAAAATAGTGCCACCTGCTGCAACGCTTTCATTTATTGTGAACACTCCGGCCAAGTCGAATGAAATCTTGGGAGGGGCCTCTAAGTTGAACTTCACGTGATTGGGTCTCCGATTCTGCTGGGATACTGCAAGCCGCGCAGATTGAGCCATTCGCGGCATTGCCGTTTCCTTCTTCACATCGGCTAGGCTGACTTCCCGGAACTCTTCTTGCTCAGTCTGCATGGGTACACTCCCTCTAATAATTGCACCGAAACCGCGCTCATTCTGTTCAATTTGGCACATAGCGGGAAAAGCGATTCTTTGATCACTTGCGGACAACCGGTGGGAAATCCCCTATCCACCGGCTATGGCCTTTGCAGAGGTCGGGCTAACTCCCGGTAAGTCGGCTAACCGGACATGTGGTTTTTGGACCGATCCACTTGTCCGATTAGCGCGTTTACCGGGAGCTTGCAGTGTTGTCAGCGTCGGTCACAACAAAGTTTGCGCTGCCAGTGGCTAGGATTTTAATTGGGCAGACATCCGCGAACGGACCATCCTTCTCGCCTACCAACATCGAGAAGACGGTTGTGAATGTGACGTGGTAATCCCCAGCCTGGTCAAACGAGAACGCATCTTCCAGTAAGAAGTTCTGCTCAAAGTGCTCGCCGGGTTTCAACGTCACGGACGGAATTTCAGGAAAATCCCAGCCATAGGTGTCAGGCATGCTATTTGAATGGCTCAGTTTTTCCCATGGGAAGAACAATGCGGAGTGGAAAACAGGCTCTTTGCGGACTATCCCTAAACTGATGCCCTCCATCATTGCGCCGCGCTGCGGGAATCGAATTGTGGCTTGAGAGCCATTGTCAACTGTGAGGGTAATCGGGACGTGAGTGCTTTTTGTTATCGCTCCGTCGCGCTCGAACCGAAATTGCGCTTTGACCTGCGTCAAGATTTCACTCTGCTCAACAATCAGCTGCAGTGGTGCCGTTTTCTCGCCAGCACACTCTAGAACAAGTACGTAGACGCCGGGTTCCACCTTTTCATCCCCAAAACCCCACCCGCCAGACCACCCCTGGTCGACCATTCCGTCGAGTGGCCATCCCACGGATTGAACTCTCCGAGTTCCATCCGGTTTCGTAACGCTTAACGAACACGGTTTCCTGAGTTCCTGCGGAATGGTGGGCGTATTCTTCGGCTTTACTCCTACCCAGAAGCGAATGGCCTCACCAGCTATGTATCGAGGCTTTTCTAGGCGAAGAATCGGTTCTATTCCTCCGCGTCCATTCTGAGAAGCGAAGCCGTTTGAAAGCGGTGAAACATACCCGTCCACTGCGAGAACTAAACACAAACCCACAAGTCGAAGACCAAAGGGTCGTGGCTTTTGTCGCAAAAGGCGAAAGCCAAGAATGAGCGGAACGGTCCACCCTAGTAGCATAGTGGCCCAAAGACATATAAAGATAGGATTTGAGACCCAAGTTGGTAGCTTGTCCAGAAACTGAGCGATTGCTCCAAGCCGAGTTTCTCGTAGGACCACATTCCCGAACATCCAACGCACATCGAGGGCTAGCCAACCAAAACCGACCACGACTAACGTGAATGCTTTCGCACGCATCCCGAGAGTTTATCAGATGCGTGCTTATGCCCAAGGATTGGGCCAACTCCTGATTAGCACGGAAAACCGGACAAGTCACCCGGTCTGCTTTCCCGCTGGATTCCACTTCGACGATTAGCGCGTTTACCAGGCACTTGATGATAAGGCGACGAAAAGGCAGTACTCTAGGCGAATGTTTAATTTGATTCTGCGATTGAAGTTCTGTGCTATTGCGGCCATCGTGCTACTGACGCGCCTAGGGATCGGCGTCTGCGCTGAGGATTTCCAACTTAGTCCGGTTTCGCGCGAGGTCGTCGAGACGAGATTGAGAAAATATACAGGCAACAACAAGCAAAGAGAAGCGACGTTAAGGCAATTGTTTGTTGAAGCGGGATGCAGCGACCAGAACATTTCCGAACAGCAAGTGAAGGGATCGAAGCTGCCCAACGTCATTTGCATCCTGCCAGGCAGCTCGGACAGGGTCATCATTGTTGGAGCCCACTTCGACCGCGTGTCCGAAGGTGATGGGGTCGTTGACAACTGGAGCAGTGCGTCTTTGCTGCCGTCCTTCTACGAAGAGCTAAAAAACGGGCCGCACAAGCATACCTACATCTTTGTTGGGTTCACTGACGAGGAACAGGGCGAAGTTGGCTCGCGTTTCTATGCTCGACAAATGACCAAGGATCAGGTCGCCGCGACTGATGCAATGGTGAACATGGACACGCTGGGCCTTGGGCCTACAAAGGTATGGGTAAGTCATTCAGACGAGCGATTGACAGATGCACTCGTTCAAACCGCGAATAAGCTAACCTTACCTGTCGGCGGTGTGAATGTTGCGCAGATCGGCGCGAGCAGCGACGCCGAACAGTTCGCCGAGCGCAAAATTCCACGCATCACGATCCACTCATTCACGCAGGAAGCGTTTAATGCCCGCATCATTCACACGTCGAAGGACAAGCTCTCCGCAATGCGGCTCGACGATTACTACCAGACTTATCGTCTGCTCGCAGCTTACCTGGCTTTCCTAGACGAGTTCGCGGGCTCCTCGCCGGTGCCGACTGCGCACTGACTACGATCTGATGGCTGGCTAAGTCCTGGTTAGTCGGGTTACAGGACAAATGCCGTACCATTACTCCACTTTTCCGATTAGCGCGTTTGGATTATTTCCGAGCAGATAGCGGCGTTTTGCGCCGTCCGCAATCGGCGGCAAGAAGCAACAGGTGGCGCATCTTGCAGCCAATTGAGCGAAGCTCGCCTAGCGTCAAATCGACCTTCTCGGGCGCATTACATTCAGGACACGAGTGACAATGTCTGAGAAGGCGCAAGCGCATTGCGAATTGGTTACGAGGTCTTCCCGAAAGAGGGCATAGTCAACTAAGTCTGGCCCTTTCAGGGCACTCGGATGCGGAAGATATTACGATGAGAAGTGCGGCGCGGAAACGCATACACGGACGGATCCGCGCTTAGAAACGCCCTCTGTTCCGCGATCACACGTCCCCCAAGCGACGTGGCTGCTTCAGCGATCGATCGAAACCCGGAATCCGGCAAGGGCGGCACCATCTGACCGGACTGAAGAGAAATCACGTACGTCCTGCTCGATTCGATCGCGTTAAGAAAATTGATCTTATTCAAATAGAGACGTTTTCCGTCCCGTGACCAGCTTACCAGCGGCGGTGTGAGGCCGCGGTCTTCCCCGCCGGCCGTCCCGCAGCCATCACAGATCAATCTGCGAGACGCACCATCTGTCGAGTAAAGAACCACAGCCTGCCTTTCCCAGGCTGCCAGCCATTTCCCGTCCGGCGAAACGTCGTAGAGAAAAAACACGTGATTCGGCACCACCTGCCGCAGGCCGCTGCCATCCACGTTGACATGATAGAGACCGGGTGTTGCTGTTGTTTCTCCACCAACGAAAAACACGTCGTTGTGGATGCCGAACATTGCTCGCACCGAGTCAAACGACGACAACCGACGCGGAACGGAGCTTCCGTCGAGCGTGGTGATCCAAACGGGCGAATGGCCTGCATCGTCGACGCCCACAAAGACAATGTGATTGTCGTCGGCCGCCACGTTGTAATGCTCCATTAGAAAGTCGGGTAGAAGACGCTCGCGTGCTCTCGTTTCGAGGTTCACGACCCAGAGCTCTCCGCTGACGAAGCGCCGATTTGCGCGAGAGCGCTGCAGGTAGTACAGGCGTTTGCCATCGGAAGAAAACGACGGTAGGAAAGCATACCCTTGCGACGTGATCTGCCTATCGCCAAACGAATCGTGTAGCCAGATCGTGCTCTGGTTCTCGCCGATTGATGTGACGAACGAGCGCCCGTCGGCAGCGAACTCAATACCCTGTTCCTCGGTAGCGCCAGAAGTGAGCTGCTCGGGCGCCCCGTCCGGGTAAAGTTGACGCCAGACGTGAAATCCGTCGCCGGTATTGGCCGAGAAATACATCCACCTTCCATCCGGCGACCAGGCCGCGTCCGTGCATAGAGAGGGCTGGGGACCGACTCGCTTTCCGAGTGAGCTCGCATCGAAGGGCACAAGCCGGCACGGCAGCCAACCGCTGATGTCCATCTCGACGGTCAGTACCGACCGGCCATCGGGCGAAAGAAATGAGCGGTGTGCCATGCCATTCACATCTTTCGGCATGTAAACCGTCCGCTCTTCGGCGCGGCTCTCGGTCGACGTGTAGACGCCCATATGGATGCCTTGCCCCGTACCTGCGGAAAACATGACTTGACGTTGCCCGGCTCCGGCACTGATCCAACTCAACCCGCCCGCATTGGCGAGCAAATGACTTGGCTCGCCGCCTAGAACCGGCGCGGTCCACGTATCATTTATACCTGTGCTATAGGCGATGCGCGAGCCGTCTGGAGAAAAGACTAGTGGTCCCATCTTATTGAGGCCGTCGTGCGTGAGCCGCACTGGTTCGCCGTCGGGAAGCAGCTTGACGTAAATCTCGCCAGGTCCGACGAACGTATCTTCCCCTCGAATGAACGCCAGCATGCGGCCGTCGGCCGAGAGCGCAGGTGCTACAACTGAATCGGCGAAGTTGGTGAGCTGCGTGTATTCTAGGCGAGCTGGACCGGCGGGTTGCCGGAACCGGGACACGAACAGCGCACCCGCGCGAACTAGGACGATGAGCGCTGCCGCCAGCGCCAGGACAAAGGCAATCCCACCCAGGAGTGCCACTCGTTTCATCGGCCACTGCCTGCGGCCTACGCCAATCCCTGCTGAGGCCGTTTGTGCCGACTCCGTGTCGCGCTTCAAACGCGCCAAGTCTGTTCTAATCTCAGAAGCATGCTGATACCGAAGGTTGCGGTCCTTCTCCAAAGCCTTGTTGATAATTTCTCCGAGCTTCGGTGGCAAGTCGAGATTGATGCGCGCCGGCGGTACAGGTACGCGGTTTAGGATGCCGTCGAAGACCACGCCAGAACTTTCGCCGTGGAATGGGAGTCGGCCCGTGGCCATTTCATACAGCACGACACCGAAGGAGAATAAATCAGTGCGGGGATCGAGGTCTTTGGCGCGCACTTGCTCCGGTGACATGTACGCTACGGTTCCGATGGTGCTGCCGGGGCTCGTCAGCTGCTCGCTGTCCGCACCGATGGTGGCCAACGAATCTCCCGCTTGCCCGCTGCCGGAACTGCTTTTCCCTGCGCCCACCTTCGCCAGTCCAAAATCCAGAATCTTGCCGTGCCCGCTGTCCGTCACAAAAATGTTTGCCGGCTTGATGTCGCGATGAACGATCCCCTTGGTATGCGCCGCGTTCAGCCCGTCGGCCACATCGATCGCCAGGCTCAACAATGTTTCCAACTCCATCGGCCGGCCCGCAATGGCATGCTTCAGGGTCTTGCCCTCCAGGTATTCCATTGCGATAAATGCTTTGCCGTTCTCTTCACCGATGTCATGAATCGTGCAGATGTTGGGATGGTTCAGCGTAGACGCCGCTTTCGCCTCGCGCCGAAATCGTTCCAGCGCTTGCCGGTCTTGTGCTACATCTTCAGGTAGGAATTTCAGCGCGACGAATCGCTCCAGCCGGGTGTCTTCCGCCTTGTACACCACACCCATTCCGCCGCCGCCCAGCTTCTCGACGATGCGGTAGTGCGAAATTGTGCGGCCAATTAGTGATTCAGGCTCGCCCATGCGCACTCATCCTATTTGCCAAGCCAATGCGAGTCAATGCACAGTCAGACTGAGCCTGAAGGCTACGCGCTCGATCTATGGCCCACAAGAGCCAAGGCGGCTTATCAGGATTTTTTCTCGCTGTGGAAAGTCGCCGACACGGACATCCCAATTATCAAACGAGCTGAATCCGGTTAAACGAATTTGCAATAGTGATCCGAATTGCTCGATCGAGAAGGATCGCAGACGTGGCCAAGTCCTGGTAAGTCGGCTTACCGGACATGTGAACTTGGGGTGACCGCACTCGTCCGACAATTGCGTTTAGATATCTTGCGTTGGTAGATGCCTTAGCCATTGGGCAAAGCGTGCTCGGTCTTCTTGTTGCATCGCAACAAATTTCACACCCATGCCTTCCTTGGGTTCGCTGCGTTGGACGACGGCGCGTGCCCGCACTTCCCCTGTTGGCACATCAAACAGCAATTGAATGAAAGTCCCGAGCGGCGGAGGCTCCGTGGTGCGGATGTACAACCCACCCAAACCAAGACTGGCCACGCGTGAGACGTGTCGAATGCTGGCGCTTTGCCAGGCCAGAATCGTCCCTTTGGGAGAAGAAAGACGAGGATGCCGACGTAAGTCGTTCGTGGTCGCCACGGAAACTCCGGAAACCAACGATACCCTCTTTCAATGCGCAATTGAAGACATTCCGCTCACCACCACTGAGATCGGCGCTGGCAGCAACGGTCAACTCCCGATAAGTCGGGTTACCGGTAACTTGAAAATCCATATGTACGATTACCGGGTTTACCAGGACCTGGGTCTTGCTAGGCCCCGCAGTATGTCCAGCCTGTTGGCGGGAGCATTTGGCGAAAGAAAATCAGGGATTGTATTTTGCGTCCGTCGAGGGCGACTAAGGAACTCCACTGGCCATTCGGTGATGCGCTCTTGCTTAACGTGAAGATACTCACCAGGAGTAGGCTCGGCGATATACTCACGTTGTCGAATCAGGGCAAGCGGTGCTTCGGCTCCCTCAGTTCTTTCGGAAAATGCAAGTGCCTCGGCGTAGGTCGCGAACGGATAATAATAGTCACTGCCGTCCTCTAGGTCGGGTGAACCACCCTCTGGGTGGCACCAAACGCGATATTCCAGAACGTCGTCCCACACAAAGCCCCCGCCCGCCTTGGCAACAGCTGAGTACGTGCCCACGAGACATGGGTCCCACCGCATCAGGGTAAGCAACTGAGTCCACGGCGATATTTAATACAAGGACGGTGGTTGGTGGCAAGCCAATTAGCGTCTGGGGCAAAATCTACCTTTCCGGTAACCGCGTTTACCAGGTTTTGGGGGAGGGCAGCCAGACAGATCACTCTGGCCGGGGGAAACGCTGTCGAATCAATGCAATGGATGGTGTTGCATCGACCGGTTGAGCTGGCACGACTTACCAGGAGTTGGGCACTTTCCCTTCCCGCTGCGAAGACGATTTGGATTCCCATGCACCGATTCGACGTGCTCCAGAATCTCTGCGGGCGCAAACCAGAAACGTTTCATCTGTTGCTGGCTGTGTAGTTTCGCTTGGTCACTGTAATGTCTGGAGGCCGGATCTTCCGATTCTCCATACGGCAGCAGGCTCCAGACCTCCTTCGGGCCGCCTTCCACCACTACCATTAAATGACCCCAACCATCGTCGTTGTAGATTTGTCCGTTCTCCTGTTCGTGCCCCTTGTCCGGGTGCAGTACGTCGTAAAGGCCCGTACCGCCGACTGGGAACTTGCCTCCACGGACCACCACGTTCACCTCGCCCCATCGCACTTCCGTTTTGCCAAAGTGCTTTGCGAGTCGCGCCAGAGCTTCCTCGAATGCCTGCCGCGCGAGTTCTTGCTCTTCGCGGGAGTAAATGTTGATTCGCTTCCGGGAATGCTCGAGGAACCGCCAGAATAGGGGCTCCGAGAAAAGATCGCGATAAGCCGCGCCCCAGAAATAGACATACGTATAAGCGACGGAATCTTCGCTCGAGCGCCGGTCCCAACCTGCAATCAACTCGAGTGCTCGTTTAACGCGCAGGTCTGGGCCAGCTCCGCGCCCGCGGGCTTCTTCGGAGTAGGCGTTCTCCAGCAAAGGCACGATCACGTCGGCAGGCATCACGTAGGTATCGAACGCCAGCGCCTTCATGTCCTCCAACGTGAACTTGGTGTTTTGCCCTAAGACTTGAAACAGCCGCTCGCCGCGTGTGTTAAGCGCTTCTTCACCCGCATTCGCTTTGGGTGTAATTGAGAGATAGTATGGCGCGGGGTTCAACGGTTTGAGGCCCGAATCCTTAGTCGCCAACCATGGCGGATTATTGCAATTTTGCAGGAATCCCGTCGGTGGATTCAGCAGTTGTGGATAAACCTCGAACGGCAAATACGGGCCCCACTCCGTTTCCTTCACCCAACCTGGCACCGGCTTTGTCCAGTCATAGTCGGGCGACCTCCGCGCCACATTGCCATTGTGGACCCAATAAATGCTTTGCGAATCGGAGTACAGCAGGTTCCATCGAGGAATCAATTGCTTGGCCAACGCCGCTTTGAACTCATCAAGTTTCCGTGATTTCATCAGCGAATACATGCCCGTCGAATAGTTCACCCCGTCGGCGTTTGGAAGCTTGACAGCATACGCGCGAGTCCCCTTTTCATTGAAAGCTACGATCGGACCATGATGCGTGTAGTAGAGCGGCCGCGTGACCGTTTCCATCCCCCTTGGCCCTTTTATACGAAATGCCTCCTGTACCACACGGACCGGTCGCCATGTTCCCTCGTACAGATATTCCAGCCGATTTTTCGAATTGATCTTCTCCTCGTAGATGTCGGAAATGTTGGGCTGATTCCAAGTGGCCGACCAGGTGATCTGATCGTTGAAACCGTCCAGGAAGAATGGGCTTCCAAACCAACTGATTCCCGCGGCGTTCAACGTCCCAGGCGTCAGCAAGTGCGCTTCGTAATTCTGAAAGCGGTTCGCCCAAGGCATGTGCGTGTGTTCGACGTGAATCACTCGTCCGTTTGCGGACCGCGAAGGCAGGATGGCCCACTGATTCGATCCGAACTCTCGAAATTTGTAGAGTTTTTCATCCTTTTTCTCCAGCTTCTGGAGCGCGTCGTGAATACTGTAAAAGCGCATGTAGTTACTGCGCTCTAGCGCCTCAATGTCCTCTGCCGTCACGCCATCGATCCAATCCGGGATGCTGGCCCGATGCGTCCTGATGTACTCATTCACTCCCCGCGCGAACGCCGCCAAGATCTTGTACACGTGCGCATCGATCTTCTCTCTGTTGTCGACGACTGCCTTCTTGGTCCGCAACAGCCGCTGCAAGTAATCTCCGCCCCAGCGGTAGTCGGATGCGCTGTAAAGTAGTGGCCCATCGCCGAGTGCGCCTTGGCCTTGCACTTCCGCAAGCCGCCCTTGCGCGTCGCGATATTGGAGCATCATTCGCTCCAAGTGATCTTCGGCTTGCGCGTACCCGTACCCAAAAAACGTGGCTTCCTCGGTTTCTCCAACGATATGGGGTACGCCGTAATTGTCCCGGTAAATGGTGACCTGCTTAGATAGCGGGTCCGCTCCGTAGGTCGAGGCGGTGCTAATGAGAATAAGGAGAATAAAGAAGAGAACAAAGAATAGCAGTCGTGAAGAGAGGGGAGTCTTCATTGTATTCACGTTCAGTTACCGAGGCAGCGGACGAGCTTATTCAGCACTTTCTTGAGGGGCTATCAGGTGATTCCCGTATTCGCGTTGGGGAAAGTACCCGATGTGTGGAAATTGCGGATCGGACACTCTGCCAATGGCACAGCGACCGATTCCTGTTTACCTACCGAAAGCAGGTCGGTGGGTCAACTCCTGGTAAGTCGGCTTACCGGACAAATGAAAACCACGTTTACGATTTCCGCGTATCCTAGGTAGACTTCGCGGCAACCATCCTCACGGAGGTCCCTTGCCATGAGAAACCTAGCGATTCTCTGCCTCTGCTTTACTGTCATTGTCACCGGTGCCACGGCAAGACCGAACCCCGCAGGCACGAAAGAAAGTGGTCGGGTTACCCTCGAATATATGGGGGCGGCAGGGTGGAGGATCACCGACGGAACCACCGTTATTCTGATCGATCCCTATCTTTCTCGAATCCTTGGGCCGCCACCGCCTCTTGCGCCGCCCTATACACGATCGCCGGGGGACACGCGTTCGCTGCACGGATGGAATGATGTCGCCGTGCCAGACATTGCGGCCATCGATGCGCATGTTCCGCAAGCAGACTTCGTCTTCGTGACTCACACGCATTACGACCATGTCCTGGATGTTCCTCATATCGCCCTGAAGACTCACTCCACGGTTATCGGAACCGAGAGCACGGAAAATGTAATGCGAGCCTACGGCGTTCCCGAAAAGCAGTTGATCACCGTGCGCGGCGGTGAAGACTTCGATTTCGGAGTGTTTTCCGTAAAGGTCATTCCTAGCCTCCACAGCCCTTTGGACCATAAGCACTATTTCAGTTCTGAGACCGCTCCAGCTGGCATGAAAGCACCTTTGACCCTGCAGCTAATGCACCCAGAAGGAGGCACGCTCGCATACCTGATCCGTTTCCGCGGTCATCAGATTCTCGTGTTTGGCGGGATGAACTACATCGAGCGCGAGATCGAAGGATTAGAACCGGACGTCGTTCTTGTGGGCGCCACATCTTCACGAAAGGAAATTTACGATTATAGTGCCCGCCTAATGCGCGCCCTGCATTTTCCACCACTTGTGCTTCCGACACATTGGGACAACTTCCTCGCCCCGTATAGCGCTTCTCAGCAGGCTTCAGTGGACGCATTGCAATCCTTCATTCAAGAGATTCGAGCGGCTTCATCGAAGACTAAGATAGTGGTTCCGAAATACTTTGAAGCCATTCCGTTGGAACCAGAGTTGAAGTGAATCCAGGCGAGTCGAATGGTCGTCCAGGCAATCAACTCATGATAAGTCGCCTTACCGGACAAGTGCGGTACCGCGACTTCACTTGTCCGGTTAGTGTCGCCCCCATTGGTCAAATCTCGTCATTCAGTTTTCATTTAGGACAAGAGGGGTGGCAAGCCGGTTGTCGTCCTACGTTGACAGCGCAACAATCGAGCAGATGTTTGGGAGCCGTGCCATGAGAAAAGTCAGTGTTCTTCTGATTGCCATTTCCCTAACGTGTTCCACATTCGCAGCGAATGAAAGCAGGGAGCAAAAGCGCCTTGAGGCTTGTGGCCAGGTGTTCAAGGAGATTTTGGATATCCCCGATGGGATTCCGAAGGAACTGCTTAACAAGGCCGAATGCGTGATTGTGATTCCTTCGGTTTTGAAGTTCGCCATCGGCGTCGGAGGCGACTTCGGTAGGGGTGCGATCACCTGCCGAACCGGCCAGCACTTTACAGGACATTGGAGTGCTCCCGCACTCTTCGCACTCGAAGGGGCCAATATCGGTTTTCAGTTGGGCGGTGAGGCCACAGACTTCGTCCTTCTGGTCATGAATCCTAAAGGGGCGAACTCCATATTGAGTAGCAAAGTGAAGCTTGGAGCCGATGCCTCTGCGGCAGCCGGGCCGAAGGGGCGTGCAGCGGCGGCGGATACTGACATTGTGATGAAGGCAGAAGTCCTCAGCTATTCACGCTCACGCGGATTATTCGCGGGCATTTCGTTGGAGGGCTCGACGCTTCGATCCGATGGCAGTGCGAACAAAAAGCTCTACGGCCGAAGCCTCAGTGCTAAGCAGATTGTTCGCCAAGGCAAGGTCGGCGTCCCGGCCTCTGGCCGAGAACTAATCTCCATGTTGAATAAGAAATCGCCGAAGAATGAGTCCGATCCAGTATCGCTGAAGGAATAGGGTCAACTCCTGATAAGTCGGCTAACCGGACATGTGACGTGAAACCAAGAAGTTCAAAAGCTTCCCGGCTTTGCGAAGTCTCCCAGCGGCCGGAAGCTGGCCAGCGCTTGGGCCTCATCCTCAAAGGTGGGAATAATCTCTAGCAGGTGCAGGGGCCTGAGGACCTCAAGCACACGACCACCCGGGTGCAGCAGTCTCAGGTCACCACCCTGACCTCTGAGGGAAACATACGCCCCAACAATGATGCTGACGCCGGAACTGTCGACCTGGGTCAGGTCTCCTATGTTTAACAACAGCTTGCGCACACCGTTGGCGAGCAGTTTTTTCAGATGGCTGCTCAGAAGCTCGCTCTCACCGCCGTCGATGGTCGATCTTCCCTGAAGGTCCAGTATGGTGACATCGCCTGATTCCCGCTTTGAGATTTGAAGGCCCATCGGGATGATTATAACCCTGTAGCCCTTCGACCATGCGTATGCTCGGTGGGCGGGTTTTCGGCACTGCGTCGCCTCACGTCTATCCAACCTGATGACTCCTGATAAATCAGATTATCGGAATGTGGTTTGGGAAGATTTCACTTGTACGGTAACCGCGTTAATCAGGAGATTGGATCCGAGGGACTTTATTTGTGAGATCATGTGCGTCTCGTTTACTTGAATTCGACCGTCGTCCCCAAACCGGCGTACAAATAGTTCTCTCCGTACGCCTTCCTCAACCGCGCAAATGCGGGCTCTCCTGTGCAATGTCCCGGTGCAATCCTTTGCACCTTCCACTTCGTCTTTAAATTCTCCACCAGCGCATCTATTTGATCCGTCGGCGTCGTCACTAGGTGCAATCCCCCAAACAGAATCTCCGTCCTCGGATCCACCGCGCTTGCCGCTTCCAGAATCACTTCAATCCCCGCGTGCGAGCACCCTTCCACAATCAGCAACCCATTCGGTCTTTTGATCGCCAGCGTCAATTCCGGTAGCCCGATCGTCCCTTTATTCTGGGAAACGGTCCGCACCAAGAAAATCCCCGGCAATACTTCCGTCAATTGATTCACAAACACAAAATTTCCTGTGTCATACAGCTTGCCGAATGTGAGGTGTTCGGGCTCGGTTCCCCCGAAATACCGCATGTTCGACGGCAGGCTCTCATCCGGCCGGAAAAACGTCTTGGGAATAGGCACTCCCCCAAATCCATCCGCCATGAAATCCGCGGGTACATACACAGTAACGTTCGGATTCACACTGAGCACATATTTTAGCCCCGACGTGTGGTCTGTGTGCCGGTGCGAGAGAACTACAAAATCGAGTTTCGTCAGGTCTACGCCCAGCACCTTCACGTTATGCTCAAATTTCGTGGCATCATTCCCTGTATCGAACAAAATTCGTTTCCCGTTGTGTTCTACCAAAGCGGAAAACCCCCAATCTTTGGTCAACTCCTTCGATTCTCCGAATGCATCATAAAGAATCGTAACTTTATCCTGTGCTCGGCACGGAATTGCCGCCACACACACCAGCAGCAACGTCAAAATCCGCATAAAGTAGATTCTCAAGGAACACCCCCTGACGGACTTTTTCGATTTACATGTTCGACTTGCGCATCCTACGCTGCTCCGGCCATCGACGCAACGAATTGGCCACGGCTGCATAACTCCTGATAAGTCGGGTGGCCTCAATGGGTCGACGCAACACACAGGTAGAACCCGATTTGCATTGAAAACAAAGGCTAAATCGCTTGCTAGGGTTGGATCACCTGGAACACTACGCTGGCTAGGTTTTGACCGAGTACAGCCGAACAGATCGCTTCTCCCGGGGAAGCATTGTCGAATCAGCGCATTGGATGGTGTTGCATCGACCGGTTGAGCTGGCACGCCTTATCGGACAAGTGCATTTGGTCAATTCCGGTAAGTGCGTTTGATCAGGCGTGTAGATAGCTCCCCGGTGCATCGTGATCCGGGAACTGTCACGAAAGTGCCAGTGAGAACCACATATGAGGTATCCTGAGTTCGCAGCCAGATGAAGTCAGTTTTACATATCACGAAAAGGGCTGCGGCAGTGGTTCGCGGGTAGAGATTTCACCATCACGTTCCCACCCCATCCCGAAATTTGCATCATCTTTTTCAGCGAGCGCTGCAAGCCCAGCCATTTGGGCGCAGCGCGAGACCTTTCTTCAGTTTCGTCAATCGCCTAGCACCATCCAGAACTTCCATTGATTCAATCGAATGTTTGGTTTTGACAGCGCCGCGTGCGCCGTTCTTAATGTCACCACTAATGTTTCTCCGCGCTGGTCCTGATCTAAGGAGTAAGAATGATAAAGAAGATCTTACTGGTCCTTCTATTTGTATTCCATGGCACGTATAGTTCGTTCGCGCAGTCCACAACTTCGTTGCGAGGAGTGATCACCGACTCTTCGGGTGGAGTAATTGCGGAAGCTGCTGTGACCATGACCGGCACGGAAAACGGCTCCATGCGCACAAGCGTTACAGATGCAAATGGAGTCTACAATTTCCCGCAGGTAGCTCCCGGAGCCTACAAGCTAGAGGCGGAAAAAGCCGGCTTTGCCAAAATAACGCGCACTAACATCACCCTTCACGTAAATACGCCGAGCACGCTGGACTTGGTCATGGTCGTAGGAGGCACCGGAGAAGTGGTGACTGTGCAGGCGGATGTCTCGCTGATCAATACTACCGACGCAAGTCTCGGCAATGCCTTCAGCGAAATGCAAGTCAGACAAATCCCCTTACAGACTCGCAATGTGGTGGAGCTACTCAGTGTGCAGCCTGGCGTGACTTCGAACGGGGAGGTGCTTGGAGCCCGCCGTGACCAGAACAACGTTACCCTGGACGGCGCCGACGTAAATAACAACCAGAACTCTGGATTGATCGCGCAAAACACGACCACGGGCCTGGGGGGATATCAGGGATCAAATGCCAATGGGGCAAATATAAATTCCGGATTTAATGCGGTGCTTCCGATTCCTCTCGATTCCGTCGAGGAATTCCGGGTTACCGTGGCCGGGCAGGGCGCCAACATGGGACGCTCCTCCGGAGGGCAGGTCGCACTGGTAACGAAAAGCGGAACGAATAACCTCCACGGCTCGTTGTACGAATACAACCGGACTTCCGCTACCGCCGCGAATACCTGGTTCAACAATCAGGCTGGTGTTCCCAGGCAGCCGCTGGTGCGAAACCAGTTCGGTGCATCCACAGGCGGTAAAATAATCAAGGACCGGGCATTTTTCTTCTTCAACTACGAGCAACGCCAAGATGCCAGCGGCGTCGCACAGGTTCGTGCCGTGCCATCCGACTCACTGCGCCAGGGAATCTTTAAATACAGGATGTGCAATAACCCAACCGGCCCCGGAGGCACCTGTGATCCGGTAAGCGACAAGATTTTTGTCCAATCGATTACGGCGAGCGACATTCAAGCGGTGGACCCCCTCGGCCAGGGAGTCAATGCCAGCATGCTGCCTGTCTTGAACAAATATCCGAGTGGCAACGCGCCATCTTTCGGAGAAGATGGCGGATTAAATTTCAGTGGATTCCGATTTAACGCGCCGAGTCATCGCAGCGATCACGCCATTGTCGGAAAGATTGATCTTCACCTGGACCGTGCAGGCAAGCACACTGTCAGTTTTCGTGGCACACTCGCCGACAATACCGATGACCAGATTCTGGCCCAGTTCCCGGGGCAAGCGCCGGCCTCCACTCTTCGCGACAATAGCAAGGGCTTCGCGGCACAGTACACGACGATTTTGCGGCCCAACCTTGTCAGCGTGCTGAATCTTAGCTACACGCGATTTGGCCAAGCCTTGTCTGGTGTGACGGGTCCTGCTCTCTTCCAGACGAGTCTCGACCCACTGCAAAATCCTTACGCGCGCCCCCTTGCGCAGCGCCTGCCGACCCTGAATCCCAATGAGGACCTCGCCTGGACCAAAGGGCCGCACACCATCACTGCTGGATTCTCCGCCCGCATCATTCACAACAACACGCGCTCGTTTGCCAATTCGTTCGCCCGCTATGGGTACGGCGCCACGGAACTAATCGGTCTCGGTGCGGACATTGATAACGCGCTCACAAACTACATGTCGATAAATCCGGCGCGCTTCGGACCAAACACGGGGCTGGCAGATCCCGTTTCCGTTACCAATGGCATGGGCGCGATACTCGGTTTGGTGAACGACGACTTTCATACCGATCTGTTTTCGAAAGGTGGAACTCCCCTGCCACAAGGCACGGTGCAAGCGCGCCGGTTTATCGAGCATGATTTCGGCCTCTACGCCGGCGATACGTACCGCGTGACGCGCGAGTTGACCTTGAGCTACGGCTTGCGGTGGGAGAATTTCCGGCCGCCTTACGAAGCAAACGGATACCAGGTGATGCCCACCGTCCCGCTGAATCAGTATTTTGCGGAACGCAATGCAGGGCAAATGCAAGGTGTGCCGCAGAACGCATTGCCGAACGCCAGATTGAAGTGGGCCTTGGATGGCCCCGTCAATGGCAAACCGACGTGGTGGAAACCTTCGAATCTAGATTTTGCGCCTCGTTTTGGCCTTGCCTACTCTCCTTCGGGCCACGGCGGATGGCTTGGAAAGATGTTTGGAACGGGCGGAGCGCTCCGAGTCGGCGCCAGCATGGTCTATGATCGATTCGGTAGCGATCTCATCACGCAGTACGATCAATTCGGCTCGATCGGCCTCGCCTACAAAGCGAATTTCCCTGATTCATACAGCTTCAGCACCAGCCCGAGATACACCGGCTCCTCACCCACATTGCCCGCGCCTCCGCAGGAAACCTTCCCCTATCAACCTCCAGACATTGCTGCCATCATCGGCGATTTCGAAGGCATTTCACCGAACCTCAAACCCCCGTATGCCTACGTTTTCACCGCCAGCTTCGCCCGCGAAATCCCGGGTAAGATGACGCTCGAGATCGGTTATGCCGGGCGCCTCTCTCACCGTCTGCTCATGGAAGGCGATGTTTATACGCCGCTGGAGTACTTCAAGGATCCGAAATCGGGAGTCACTTGGGAACAAAATGCCAACATCGTGAGGAAACTATTTGATTCTGGCCTGACCCCAGCCCAAGTAAAAGCCAATCCAAGCTTGGTGCCAACGCTTCCATTCGTCGAGGACATGTGGCCCACGCTCGCGAATGTGGATGTTCCAGGAAGTGCCTCTGCCAACTATTTCATGTGCGTATACCAGGACTACGGGGGCAGCTATCTCGACTGTCTCCATGCCCTCGATCGAAACATGACAAGTTCTTACAATCCGGGGCAGTGCCTCACGGTCACTGGATGTTATACCTTCTTTCCCCTCCAGGGCAGCTCACTGCCCACGTGGATGAATTCCGGCACCGCGGCTTATCACGGTCTTACAGTTTCCCTGCGAAGGAGATTCAGCGGCGGCCTCTCCTTTGATTTCAACTACACCTGGTCACACTCGGTCGATGACGGCTCGGCCGCGGAATCAGGATCCGGGGAGCAAGGGGCCGCCATTCAAAACATCTACAACACTAAGGAATTCCGTGGCTCCTCGGATTTCGACATGCGCCACAACATCTCCGGCAATGCGCTGTTTGAGCTGCCGGTCGGTCGTGGCAAACCTCTTCTTCAGGATGCCCCGCGTTGGTTAGACATGATCGTTGGCGGCTGGCAGGCCTCCGGCTTGACCCGCTTCCGTACCGGTTTGCCAACGACCGTCGCGGGAGGACTAGAGTACAACGCTAACTATTGGCTAAGCTCTCTTGCGATCGTGACCGGGCCCGTCAAGGCGGGCGTGCACATCAATCAGAATGGCAACCCCAGCCTCTTCGCGAATACCAGCACTTCGAACTCCTTCGCCGACGAGCTGCCGGGTCATACAGGCAAGCGCGCCGCCGTTCGCCTTCCGTCGTTTTTCAACACCGATCTGGCGTTGACAAAACTGTTCAAGCTACCTAAGGAGAGCCAACGAATTCAATTTCGGGCCGAGGCCTTCAACGTTTTTAACAATGTCAATTTTACGAACCCGAGTCTGAGCCTGACCTCGCCGGGTACGTTCGGAGAATTCCAAGGCGCGATGGAGCCGCGGGTAATGCAGTTTGCGCTTCGGTACGAATTCTGAGCACATCCGGGCAACTTGCCCCGATTCGGCCGATCTGGCACGAGTGCTGGGGGGGCCAGCACTTTGCTTCAAAATCTAAACTACGTGCTCGCCGGAAAATCAGATTGTGGCTAGATCTCGTTGGGCAGTAGATTTCGAGCAGCACCCAGGTCGTGCGTGCCGGAATCCCCGATACCCGGCGTGAACTCCTCGGGTTCGCGCGCGCTTCCGGCAGCGCTGTCCAGCCGTGCCGCTAGGCGGGAGGCCTCATCCGCAGGGCAAGAACTGGGAATCGCAAGGTCCATGGCAAAACGCGAACCGTGATTCGGTGTTTCCCGAGCCAGTACAATAACTCTTGTTCCCATCTGAACAGCTTCGTGTGTATTGTGAGTTACAAACAGCAGTGTTACGCCAGTTCCGCGCCACAATTGGCGAATTAAAACTTGCATGTCCCTGCGCGTTCCGGGGTCAAGCGCGCTGAAGGCTTCATCTAAGAGCAAGATCCTCGGCCGATTGACCAGGGCCTGCGCAATGGCGACCCGCTGCTGCATGCCGCCCGAAAGTTGGTCGGGGTATTTGCGGGCATCCGCGTCTTGCAAACCGATCCGGCGGATATACTGCATGGCCTGCTGTCGGAACTCCCGTCGCTGGCGGAAATAGCGCGGGGTCAGGCGCGTGAACAGGTTGAATTCACTGACCTCCGGCCCAAAAGTGATGTTGCCCATCACGGTCTTGTCCGGAAAGAGAGAATATTTTTGTGGCACGTAGCCACAGATTGGGTCCGGCTGGTTGTGTTCGATGCCGGCAATCATGACGCGGCCCGCGACAGGTCGTTCCGAACCGAGCACGAGCCGCAGTAAGGTTGATTTTCCGCAACCCGTCTGGCCCAGCAGGCAAACAAACTCGCCCTCTTCGATTTTCAGATCGATGTTGCTCAAGACCGGGCGCGACGGCGCACCATAGTTCACGGAAACGTTTTCGAATTGAATCAGCGCCATTATTTGCTAGGCCTCTCGGAACCAGGGGTGAAGCTTGCGGTTGATGAGCCGCATCGCCACGTCCACCACGAAAAGCAACAATGCCACCCACAGCACGTAAGGGATAATCACGTCCATGCCCATGTGGCGGCGAAGCAGCGCGATGCGATAGGCCAGCCCGTCGGTGGAAGCGATCATTTCCCCCGCAAAGAGGAACAGCATGACGGCCTTCAGGTTGAGCCGGATACTATTCAGCACGCGCGGCGCAATCTGCCGGAGGATAACACGGTAGGCGACGTCGAAATCTCCCGCTCCCAGCGTGAAAGCCTTCACAACCTGTTCTCGCGGCACGCTGCGTGTCAGATTAAAGGTGTCCAGGATGATCGTCGGGGTCACGCCGATGACGATCAGCATGATTTTGGATAGCTCATCAATGCCGAACGCGATGAACAGGATCGGCAAAAGAGAAAGTGCGATGATCTTGTCGAAGAAGAGCACGAACCGGGAGAAAAACACTCCCACGTAAGGAAACAGGCCCATGTGCAGGCCGAGAAAGACGGCCGGAATCAGCAGCAGCAAACTGTACAAAAAGCGCCGCGCGCTGGCCTTGGTGTCCTTCCAAAGCATGCTCGCAAGAAAGCGCTGCGGCAGGTTTGCATTTTCCCCGATAGCCGATTCGTCGTCCTCAGCCGGTTTGAACGCCGCATCGTAGGTGCTGTGAAGCATGTGCGGAATGGTGGGCACCACGCGGTCCTCGGCATTTTCCTGATGCCGCTTCTGGGCGGCATGAACGTAGAGCCCAACCCCCAATACAAACAAGAACCACGAGAGCACCACCGTCGCCGTGCGGCTGGGCTTGGCATGGACGAGTTGGAATCCGCCGCGCATGTTTCTAGAGTTTGCCTTGTGCCGCCATCTCCATGTATTGGTTCTCGAATCGCAAGCGGACGCGATCTGCTCTTCCCTGTATCGAACCGTCCGGGTAGCGAATCGCTACGTCGTCCGCCGTGCCGGTCTTCTCGCCCAAGAGGCCGTGGTCAAAACAAAACTGCCTCACCAGCGCCATTTTCTGCTTGAGCACTGGGGAACTGCCGAAGTCCGCTGCGGACTGGGCCTCATAGAACATCCGCGTCGTGTTGAGTTGCTCTTTGTAGGAGGCCAGGGAATCCGCCGATCCTTCGGCGACGGCCGTCAGCACCTTGTCCGCCGCTGGAGCTTGTGGCGACATCAGTCCCATCATTTCGTACCAGGCGCCTGCAAGAGCTTTCGCGAATTTCTGTCCGGAGCCGTCTGCACGCTCCAACACGTCCGTGCGCACCACTGTGAGGTCCAGAATTTCGCCCGGTATTTGCGAGGAATTGAACAACGACGTCACGCCCTTCTGCTTCAACAACTGCGAAAGCATCGGTTTCCAGGTGACTACGGCTGAAGCACTGGAATCGCTGATGAATGCCGACTGAATGTCCGAATCCGAGGTGTTGATTTTCCGCAGCTGCTTGATCTCGCCGGTCTTCCCGCTCAAAGTAAAGGCGCGGTCCAACAAGTATTCCGAGACGGTTTTCTCCACCAGTAATAGTTTCTTTCCGGCGAGGTCTTTGATCTGCAGGCCATTCCTCACCAGCAGCGCGTCGTTCCCATTCGAATAATCTCCGATGATCAGCACCGTAGTGCGGACGCCCGAGGCGGCGGGCATGTCCAATGCCTCCATGTTGGTCATGGCGCAGGCATCGATGTTGCGAGAGACGAACGCGTCGAGAGACGGCGCATAATCGAACCGCTGCACTTTAATGGTAACGCCGTACTTGTCCGCCCATTTCTTCAGGATTCCGGACTTTACCAGGTAGTGGTACGGCGTCCATCCCGCATAGATGGACCACCCAACCGTGAACGTCGGTTTCTGAGCGGCTGCGGAAGTCGTAAGCAAAAAGAAGATACCAAGAAGACGCGCTATCATCTAGTCGTCCACAGCATGTATTCCAGGCAGGGACTGGAGGTCGCCATATGCTGAGGAATTTTAGCCCCGCCGGGCGGCCACACGCTCAGTCATTATTTCTATATCCAGGATTCACTTTTTGGATGATGCCAGGTAGACGCGCCACCCTCCGAACTGGGTGATTTCGGTGGAGCTGGCTAGCGCGTAAGGCTCACAGACAAAGCCTTTGACAGACTCGCCGGAATCCAGCGTGACGTTGCCGATGCCCAGAGGCTCGGGGACTTCCGCCACGAAACTACCGAACTGGTCCTCCGGGATTGTCCAAACTTCCACTTCAATCCCCGGTCCCTGGAATTGCTCATCGCGCGCCAAGCCGGGTTTGGCAGGCTCGCTGCCCGCCAGCGCATAAAACCGGTACTCCGGTGCGGTTCGGCAGGTCTTTTTCAGGCGCGCTCCGCGCTGGGTTAGCTGCGAATTCAGCGCTTGGCCGCTCAAATGCGCTCCAACGACAGCCAGATTCACGCAACCCGGCGTTCTTTCAAGCAGCGGAGTCTCTCCGCCGAGATAGCGATGCGCGAGCGCGAGAAGAGCCTCGTCCGAAAAAGCCGGCCCGATGATAGAAATTCCAAAAGGCAGGCCGTTCGAACGAAATCTCGCTGGAGCGGCGACGGCCGCGAGGTCCATCAGGTTCACAAAATTCGTGTAGTAGCCGAGATTCGTATTCATCTTGACGGGGTCTGCGGCCACTTGCTCGTGGGTGTAAATGGTTCCCGTGGTGGGCAAGACGAGAACGTCCATCGTGCTCCATTGGCCGAGGGCGGCCCGGCACAAATCAAGGAGGCGATACTCAGCCTGGAACGCATCGACAGCAGTGAAACGATTCCCGCCGGCAATAATGCCGCGCACAACCGGGTTCATCTCAGTGGAATGATTCTGCACAAAAGATTGGATGGCGGCGAGACGTTCCGCCACCCACGGCCCTTCGTAAAGCAGTTCGGCAGCGGCGCGAAAGATTGAAAAATCAATTTCCACTTTTTGGCCGCCGATTTGCTCGATTCTGCTGACCGCTTTGGCATACAGCGCTTTTGCTTCTTCGTCGCCGAAGAACTCGAGTTGCTCAATTCGGGGCACGCCAAACCGGAGGGGGGTATTCAACCACGGCGCGGCGTCTTCACCAGCGCGAGGCTCGCGCGAAAATGCATCGCCTGGATCAAAACCTTTGGCGGCGCCCCAGACTTTGTGGGCGTCGAAGCAATTCGATGCCAGGATGGAAACGCAATCGAGCGTGCGGCAGGCTGGAACGACGCCCGCAGTGCTCAGCAGTCCTCGGGTAGGTTTTAGGCCAATCAAATTGTTGAAGGTCGCAGGCACGCGGCCCGAACCTGCCGTATCCGTGCCAAGCGCAAATGTGACCAAGCCTTTTGCCACGGCGACGGCCGAACCGGAGCTTGATCCGCCGGAAATATATCGTTCGTCGTATACGCTCGAGCAGGCTCCGAACGGCGAGCGCGTCCCCACCAATCCGGTGGCAAATTGGTCCATGTTGGTTTTGCCGATCAGAATCGCTCCCGCGTCCAACAGACGCTGCACCGCCGTCGCGCTGGAAGCTGGAGTGTAGGCATAGGCGGGACAGCCGGCGGTCGTCGGCATCCCTGCAACATCGATGTTGTCTTTCACCGCGAAAGTCATTCCGGCGAGAGCGGGCAGGGAAGAATTCTCTACTTCGTGCGCTCGCGCCATCGCCTTCTCTCGCGGTACCCGAGAAATCCAAACCGGGTTGAGTGGCTCTCCGTCCAAACGGTCATAAATTGCCGCGACCCTTTCCGAAATCTTCATGGGGCCGCCTCCGGACGAAACGCCAGTAATATCTGCCCTGAGGAAACCAGCGAACCCGGCGCACAATGCAATCTCTCAATCGTACCCGCGCTCGGCGCGACCACCGCGATCTCCGTTTTCATCGCTTCGAGCACAAGCAGCTTCTGCCCGGCTTCCACTCTTTGCCCCATTTCCACGCCGATCGTCCAGACGCTTGCACCAATCGGAGAGCGCACCGGCTTACAGCCGCTGGGAGTTTCCAGTTCGTTTCGAGCTGTACCGAGTGCTTCCGGAGGCTCGGCGAAGTCAGCCTGCCCAGCGACGCCCCAGCGTTCACGCTCGGCATCAAAGGCCTGCTGCTGCTTCGATTTGAATCCAGCCGCGTCGGCTTGGATCGATTTCAAAAATGCGCGATACTCGCGCAAGCGGAATTCCGATTGCTCGATGCGCAGCGAATAGCGTCCGCGCGGAAAAGCGTCGCGGATGTCCAGAAGTTCGTCCGCGCTTACTGGGAAAAACTGAATTTGGTCAAAGAACCGCAGCAACCATGGCGTCCCTGGCGCAAACTCGGCCGTGGATCGAAACGTGTTCCACATCTGAACGGTGCGGCCGACGAATTGATAGCCGCCTGGGCCTTCCATGCCATAAACGCAGAGATAAGCGCCGCCAATTCCCACGGCATTTTCGGGCGTCCAAGTCCTTGCCGGATTGTATTTCGTAGTAACCAGGCGATGGCGCGGATCAACAGGGGTGGCCACCGGCGCTCCCAAGTAGACGTCGCCCAGCCCCAGCACCAGGTAGCTGGCGTCATACACGATGCGGTGTACCTCATCGATGGAAGTAAGGCCGTTGATACGCCGAATGAACTCGATATTGCTGGGGCACCAGGGCGCATCCGGTCGCACGCCCTGCATGTATTTCCGGATGGCCAGCTGAGTTGCTGGATCGTCCCAGGACAGCGGCAGATGAACCACGCGCGAATTTACGGAAATGTCGTCCAGGTCCGGAATGCGGCCCTCGCAAGCCTCCAGAGCCTCGAGTAGACCCTCACGGTGCAGGCGGGAATCGTAGTGCACGTGTAGCGAGCGCACTCCCGGCGTAATATCGATGATTCCGGGAAGTTGTAGCTCGCGTAATTGTTGTTCTAAAGCGCTTACTCGAAAGCGCAGATTCAGATCGAGAACGTTCGGTCCGTATTCGACCAGCAAGTACCTATCGCCATCGGCGCGGCAGACCACCGCCGGTGCGCCGTCTGATTCAAATCGGCGCAGGACAGGATCTTCACGGAAAGTAGTGTCTGGCAGTGATGCCATTTCTCCGGAGGGCGTTTCGAGTTGGACTTCCTGTGCGCGGCTCAATTCCAACGCCTGCTCCAAGGACAATGCGCGAAACTTCACGATGTCGCCAGCCTTCAGTTGCCCGATCTTCCAAAGCTCGGCGTCAACGATAGTTGCCGGACACACGAAGCCGCCCAGGCTCGGGCCGTCAGGCCCCAGAATCACCGGCATATCGCCGGTGAAGTCGATGGTTCCGACCGCGTAAGCGTTGTCATGAATGTTGGAGGGATGCAGGCCGGCTTCTCCGCCGTCTTTGCGCGCCCATCGCGGCTTCGGACCAATGAGCCGCACGCCCGTGCGGTCGGAGTTGTAATGCACCTTCCAGGCCGTGGCAAAAAACGTTTCGATGTCTTCTGAAGTGAAGAAATCCGGCGCGCCGTGAGGGCCGTAAAGGACGCCAATCTCCCACACGTTTCCATATCGCGGGATCAGCAGTCCCGGCAATTTAGCGGCTTCTCGTGAACTTTTTCCAGAGTCGCCTATATGCAGAACGTCTCCCGCGCGAAGTGTGCGGCCAGATTGACCGCCGAATTTTCCGAGAATGAAGGTCGAACGGCTGCCAAGATACGGCGGAGCTTCAATCCCTCCAGCAACGGAAAGATAAGCGCGCGTCCCAGCTCCTTGTGCTGCTCCCAACTCAAGCACCGAACCTTGGCGAACAAAGACGGCCTGCCACAGGGGAACCGGTTGGCCATCTAGCCGCGAACCGAAATCCGCGCCCGTCAGCGCAATCGTTGCGTCGCTGGAAAAACGCAAAGTCGGTCCAGTCAGCGTGATCTCAAGTCCGGCGGCATCGCTGGCGTTGCCCACGAGTCGATTCGCCAAGCGAAACGCCAGCGAATCCATCGGGCCCGAAGGAGGCACTCCAACATGCCAGTATCCCAGGCGACCTGGGAAATCCTGAATGGTGGTTTGCGTGCCCGGCTCAAGCACATCAATATTTAGGGGGAGGAAAGCGAAATCGCGCAGGAATGAAGTGGTGACACCGCCTCGAGTCAGAGCCGGAGCTTCACAGATCTGCCGCAAGTACGATAAGTTCGTCTCCAACCCCGACAGCTCGGATTGACACAAGGCAACGCGCAGCTTGTGGAATGCGGCCTCCCGGCTTGGCGCATGCACAATTATTTTCGCCAGCATAGGATCGTAAAACGGCGTCACCTCAGTTCCGGCTTCCACCCAGGTTTCCACGCGCACTTTCTCAGGCCACTTCACGTGCGAAAGTTTCCCCGCGCTTGGTTGGAAACTTTTCGCGGCGTCTTCCGCATACACGCGCGCCTCGATGGAACATCCCTCGCGGCGAACGGTGAATTTCTCAAGCGCGAGATCTTTGCCCGCGGCCTGCCGAACCATCCACTCCACCAGGTCGATCCCAGTCACTTCCTCGGTGACGCCGTGCTCGACTTGCAGGCGAGTGTTGACCTCAAGGAAATAGAAATCGCCGATCGCGTTATCGTAGATAAACTCCACCGTTCCTGCGGACTGGTATTTCACGGCCTTGCCCAATCGGATTGCCGCGCCCATCAGTTGTTCCCTGACCGCCCTCCCCAAGCCGGGCGCCGGCGTTTCCTCGATGACCTTCTGGTTTCGTCGCTGCACGGAGCAATCGCGCTCCCCGAGCGCAGTCACCGAGCCGCGGCCGTCTCCGAAAATTTGCACCTCAATGTGTCGAGCTTGCGAGACAAATTTCTCCAGGTAGACTCCGCCGCTTCCAAAATTCGCTTGGCTCAACCGTGCAACCGCGTCAAACGCCTCGCGTAATTCTTCTGCTGACCCGCACAAGCGAATACCGATTCCGCCGCCTCCGACGGTGCTCTTCAACATCACTGGATAACCGATGCGTTCAGCGACTTTAATCGCGGCTAGCACGTCTTCGAGCAGTTCGCTACCCGGCAGGAGCGGCACACTATTCTCCAAGCCAATCCTGCGCGCCACATGTTTCAATCCAAAGTCCCTCATTTGCTGGGGAGTCGGCCCGATAAATACAACTCCATCCACCGCACACGCCTCCGCGAAGCCCGCATTTTCACTGAGGAAACCGTAACCCGGATGAATAGCCTCTGCTCGTGTTTTCCGCGCAGCCTCCAGCAAGGCGGGTACGGAGAGATAGCTGTGCGTAGGCGATGGCGGACCGATGCACACCGCTTCGTCCGCCTGCTCCACATGCAGCGAATGGCGGTCGGCTTCGGAATACACGGCAACCGAGCGCACGCCCATCTTGCGAAGTGTTCGAATAATGCGGCACGCAATCGCGCCGCGATTGGCAATCAGAACTTTCTCAAACATCACGCCTCGGCTCCATTCCAGATCAGGACCTGGACTGGCGTCGGGTTGTAAGCATTGCAAGGATTGTTCAACTGTGGACAATTGCTGATCAAAACGAGGACATCGGTTTCCGCACGCATCTCGACGTACTTGCCGGGCTCGGAAATGCCATCTTCAAACGTAAGCTTGCCCTCCTTCGTCACAGGCACATTCATGAAGAAATTGATGTTGTTAGCGATATCGCGCTTACTCATGCCGTGGTCCCACCCGATCACCGCCTTCATAAAGCTGTTGCGGCAAGCGTGCATGTGCCGTTTTTCGAGGGCGTATCGGACCATGTTGCTTTCGGTGGCACATGCCCCGCCCAGTGTGTCGTGCCGGCCGCACGTGTCAGCCACGATCGTCAACAGCACTGTGACGCCGGTGGAAATCAATTTCGTCCCAGTCGTCAGATAGATATTGCGTTGTTGCTGGATTGTGTCTTGCGCGCTGTAGCGGTCGGAATAATCATGTTCGTTGTAAAACAGAGTATCCACCGCTTGGTTGCCGTGCAGATCAACGATGCGGAAATACTGCCCCTTCTTGACTGGATGGATCCAAGGTTCTCCAGCCAGAATCTCATGGCTATAGACGGCCTTTGCCGGATCAAGCTTGCTTTCAATTAAATTGATTCCGCTCATAGTTCTTGATTCCTCATAGAAAATATCTCTCCGTCAGCGTGAAGCCTCGCCCATTTTCTGCCCGCGAGATCCTGCAAGGATCGTCCGTGCTCGGCGCTGGAACTCTCCCGATCGACGCTTTCACCGGTTTAGGCACATATCGCGGATTTGGATCGAGTGGATGTTGGCAGGTGTTCAGAATCATCAGGACGTTCATCTCCGCGCGAAGCTCAACAAAATCGCCAGCTTTGGAGTTACCCGCGGCAAAGCTCATGCTGCCATCCGTTGCAACATCAACACGGCTGAAGAAATTCACGTTTGCCGTGAGGTCGCGCGGACCGAGCCCCCATTTGGCCATCTCAATCAGGAAATTGTCGCGCCCATTCTTGTGGTAATCATTGCGCTGTTCCTGATAGCGCGAAGGCCCGTACTTTTTTTCCACCAGCTTGCTATTGGAAGTTCCGCCGATCGGATCGTGCCACCCAACCTGGTCTTCAACAATGGAACAGAGAATGCGTCCCATGTCGGAATACAGCACGAATCCTTTGGTGAGCCGCGCGATATGCTGCGCCTTCAGCGTATCCGGCATGTTGTATCTTTCCACCGAACACTCGAAGTTATAGAAGATGGCGCCAACATTCGCTCCGCCTTCCACATCCACAAGGCGTAGCGCTGTTCCCCGCTTCAGTACGTGCGACCATGCCGCTCCCGGCTGAATGGTCTCCTCCCAGAAAACGGAATTCTCTTCCATTTACACTTCTCCTCTTTCTGATCCTTTGGTGCTGTGCTGATGGGATGAATTAAAGCGAGGGAGGCGGACCGCAACAGACATCCATTCTCGTCAGGCGCAGGTACACTGCTATCGAAATGAGGGCTCGAGGATCACGGCCTGAGTAACTGGATATCATTGCGGGTAGTCTCGCACAATCGACACAACCACACAAGGACAGAATCACACGCCGTCGCGCTTCCACTACACATCAACCCGAGTGACTTTGGGCAGATTTGGTGGCTAACCTTGCCACATGATTTCAATCAGTTATTTGAATGTTGTTGCCCTATCGCGGCTTTGGGCGGCCGTTTATACCACCGATAGGAACGCGAAGGGACAGCAAGAAAAAGGAAGCAGCACATAGCTCATACGGTTAAGTCCTGATAAGTCAGATTACCGGGCATTTGGTTTTGCGCGATGTCCGGTAAGCGCTGCCAGCTCAACCGGTCGATGCAACACCATCCAATGCGTTGATTCGACAATGCTTCCCCGGGAGAAGCGATCTGTTTGGCTGTACTCGGTCAAAACCTAGCCAGGGTAGTGTTCCAAGTGATCTAACCCTAGCGAGCGATTTAGCCTTTGTTTTCAATGCAAATCGGGTTCTACCTGTGTCTTGCATCGACCGGTTGAGCTCGCAGTGTTTATCAAGCATGGGCATGGTACCGGCCTTTACCTCTGACTTCTCTTCGTGGTCAGGCAGGCGAAGAGGTTTGTTGCTAGAGAGGCTGCGTGGCATCACCGCGCGGCGCCAGCTTTGCGGATGTAGATGCCGCCATTGAAGTTTGTAAATTGCAATTCGGGGCCGCCGCCGTTGATTGTGGCGTGGACGGCCTTGTCGATCTTGACGAGGTATTTGCCGCCGTGGCCGCGCCCATCCTCGACGATTTGCTGCGGCGCGGAAGCCTGGACCTGGACGTCGAAATCACTAAAAATCTCACCGCGATCGGACTTAAGGCTGAGGTTGGCTTTCAAATCGGCGGGAAACGTAACGTCAATGTCGCCGTTCAAAGAACTGAAGGCCATGGCCTTCTGCGGATTCACGCGCGAAAAAGTTGCCAAAAGGCGCCCGTTCAAGGCATGCGCGACGGCGCTGCCAGAGACGTTGTTCAGGGTGACGGAGCCATTCACGTCGTTGACGTCCAATTCGCCGTCCACGCCAGTGACCACGATGTCTCCGCTGTTCACGGAGCTCAGTTTGAGCGAAGCGTGAACGGGAACGGAAATGGTGAGGTCGATGGTGCGCATGACCGAATCGGACGAGATGCGAACTTCGTTGTTTTCCTCCTCCACGGAAAGACCAGTGGAGGAGACAACGATGCGCTTCATGTTGGAATCCGCGCGCGCTGAATCGTGGTTGCGGGCGCGGGCTTCGACGACAACTTCCTTGCCCTCATAGCCCTTTACGGTAATTCCGCCGTTGAGCAGGCTCGCCTTCACCAAGGCGGGCCGCGCGGGATCGCTGAGATTCACGGAGACGCGATCCGCGCCAGATGGCGTTTGCGTCTGCCCGAAGGCCGGCGCGGCGACAAACGCGACGCAGAGAATTACAACAGCGACAACCAGTGATGGAAAACGCTGAGTTTGGTTATTCATGATTTTCAAGAATACGTATCTCTCCATTTAGAGTTTCGACCTTGATCTCCGGGCCGCCGGAATTCACACGCACTCCCGTATAGCGGTCCGCGTGAAAAACCACCTTCGCCCCATGATGTTCTTCCTGAATAGCGCGCACCGGCAAAGCCGTAACGGGAAAATCGCTGTAGATGCTGCCGTTGAAGGTCTTGAAGCGAAAATCCGCGGCCAAGCTTTTCGCGAAACGCAGCTCCACCGGGCCGTTCACCGTCCGAAAATCGGAATTTTCATGGGGGTTCCCGCGGAAGGAAACCTTGACGGGGCCATTCACTGTGTGCACTGTTCCCGAGCCCGCGACGTTGTCCATCTCGACGTCGCCATTGACGTTGCGCACTACGAAATTCCCGTTGATATCGCCCACCAAAACGCGGCCTTCATTCACGGTCTTCAGCTTGATATCGATGTCGCGGGGAACCTGGAGCTGAAAATCCATCTTGACGATATAACCCTCGAACTCGCGGCGGCCGCATCCGTCGTCGCAATGGCAGCGGAAAGGCCCGTTGACGTAGAGCTTCAGGGAACCTGCTTGCTCGGTGATGTCGAGGCTAACTTCCTTGCGAGCTTGTTCGAGCTTTTCCTTGGATTCCGCGCGGACAGACTTTTTGACCATGAGTTGCGCCTGGTCGGAATTTGTTCCCACGACTTCGATGGAACCCCAGACGTTGTCAATTTCCAGGGACTTATGCTGGACGCCAGCCATCGAAAAGGATTTCTGGATGGTCTCCTGCTCCCGCACTGGCAGGTCGCGATCGGACTCATCGAGAGTCATTGGGGATACAGACGGAAGATGAAGCTCCAAGGGAAGAAGTGGGGCCACTTTTATTAGCGGCTGCGGGACTGTTATGGTCACGGACTGGGCGAACAAAGAAAAGGGAAGCAGACAGCTGGCTATCAACAGTGTGAAAAAGCGCGAGTTTCGCATGGTCTCCTCCTCAATTCAGCTTGCTTCTGGCCCACTCGACACGTTGGCGCACGGTGGGATTCAAGTTCGGTGTCTGCTCCAACTCCTGGAGACGATGCGCGGCATCGTGGTCTCGCCATTCGAGCATGAGATCGATCAGAGCCACCTGCACGAGCGGCGATTGGTCTTGCTGCAGAGAGTCCATGATTCCCTTGTGCACTTGGGGCTGCCGGCCGTGGCGGCTGAGGGCATCAAGAGCCGCCAGGCGCACGTCGACACTCGCGTCGTGACGCAGGGTGTGAAGAAGAGCCGAAAGTACCTGCGGATCGAGCTGCTGTTCGCGGGTGCTCCAAGTGACCCCCTCGAGCCGCGCGCTTGCAGATTGCTGTTGCAACATGGAAAGCACGACCAATTGCTTCATGCTGGTGAGTTCAGATTGCATGGCAGCCAAGTCTGGGGAAGGAGGCTTAGGAGCAGCCAGGCGAAGTCCGGCGAAAACGCCGATGGCGAGCAGCGCGGCGCTCCACGCCATGGCCCCGACAGGCGAACGAAGCCAATGGAGCACGTTCCAGTTCCAAGCGGAAGCAAGCTTTCTCGGATGCGAGTCATCCGCAGGCTGATTTGAACGACCTTCCTGGTATGCCTGCAGCATGGCTTCAAAACGCGCGCGAGACTCAGGGCCTGGCTGGTCCACTGGCAGAAGCGAGAGCTCTCTCCAAATGACCACTTCTTCGGAACAGTCCGCGCACTGTTCGAGGTGGGCTTCGACGTTTTGGTCCTGCTCGCGGCTCAAGCGCCCTTGCAGGTAGTCCGGCAAGAGTTCCGCGATGTGTTCACACTTCATGACGACCTCCTTGAGGAGGGATACTTCCAGCTGCTTCGTCCTTCTTCAGCATCGTTCCCTGAGCGAGTTGATGAAAAGCCTTGCGCAAATCCTGCAAGGCACGGTGGATGCGCGTTCTGACGGTGTTGAGTTCGCAGCCGAGAAGAGCAGCAATTTCTTCATACTTCAGTTCTTGAAAGCGGCAGAGAAGCAGGATTTCTCTCTTTTCCTCCGGCAGTTGCCCAAGAGCGCGCTGCAACAGTTCGACTTCCTGCTGCTCCTGCGCGGAATCCGTGGGAATAACAGGGGGCAGCATTTCGGACTCGAGAGCGGTCTGCGGAGGAAACTTGCGAAAGTGATCGATGCGCGCATTGCGGGCAACCTGGTAAATCCAGGCGCGGAAGGGCGTGCCAGGACGGTAGCTCTGGCGGTATTTCAGGATACGGAGGAATACCTCTTGGACAAGGTCTTCGCTCAGCGCCCGGTCGCCGGTCATCTTCGAATAGAAATTGAAAAGCGGGGCTTGGTAGCGATCAAACAACACGCCTAGCGTTTCGCCCGCGCCATCGCGCACTTGGAGCATCAGTTCCTCGTCGGGGGCCAAAGTCATCGCCGAATTATGGTCCTAAAGGGCTGTAGTTGCCCTTACAAAGAGTGAATACCGGGGATAGTGGAAAAGGTTCCGTGCATTGGCCGGCGCGCAGACAAGGCCTAGTGGCGGGTAGCGGTTTCGCCACCTTGGGGAGTTCCTGGCTAGAGGGACGCTCGGGCCCCACCAGCATCCTTGTCTTGGCTGCGTTGTCGCCGAGTAGCCGTGCTAGTTGGCAAATCCTTGCACACAGCTCTGCGTACCGATTGGTTCATCACCTGTAACCGCTCATTATGCTCTCCATGGATTCAACACCTGCACTCGTGTGCCTGCAAAGTCGCCGACGTTGCGTGAAACGACCGTCAGATTGTGGTGAAGCGCCGTCGCCGCCAGCAGGCCGTCAATAGTCGAGAGCGTTTTCCCCTCCCTTTTTGCAGTCGCAGCGAGTGGGCTCCATCTATCCGCGACTGGGACATCGATCGGCAGAATTCTGCTCAGTGGGCCTCGAGCGCAGGCAACCGATAGGGATCGGATGTTCGATGCAAGCCATCGATTTTTCTTCTTGACAAGCAGATGCAATACCATAATATGGCACGCGTGCCACAATCTAAGACAATAGGTTCTCCGTACAGAGTGCAGGTCCTTGACCGTGCTTTGGCCGCCTTAGCGATATTGGCTAATAGCTCGAGCGATTGCAGTCTCGCGGAACTCTGCCCTGCCCTGAAGCTTCACAAGAGTACGGTGCACCGACTGATGATGGTGCTGGAGCAGCACCGTCTGGTGGTTAAGAATCCGGAAACTGGGCGATATCGTTTGGGGCTGAGGCTCTATGAGTTGGGATCTAGAGCGATCGATGGTCTCGATCTCCGCGGACGAGCGCGGCCTTATCTGGACCGATTGCAAGACGAATTTGGCGAGACCGTATTCTTTTGTATTCTGGACGAGGGGCAGGTTTTTTACGTGGAGAAGGTCGAGTCGCAGCGCAGCGTGCGCACGGCTTGCACGGTAGGAAGCCGCGCGCCAGCGTATTGCACAGCGGTGGGCAAGGCCATGCTTGCAGAGCTTTCGGAAGCCGAGGTGAGCAAGATAGTGCGGCGCTGGGGGTTAAAGGCGGTCACGCCAAATACGATCACCACTGCGGGTGCACTGAAAATCGAGCTGAAGGCAGTGCGAGCGCGGGGGTTCGCCATCGACGACGAAGAGAAAGAGGAAGGCCTGCGGTGCATCGGCGCTGCGGTGCGTTCGCATTCCGGAAAGCTGGCTGCCGCGATGAGTATTTCCGGGCCAGCGTTCAGGATGACGAAAGACAGGGTTCCTGAGATCGGGCGAGCGCTCATGGAAGCGGCGAACAAGCTTTCTGCGGAGTTGGGATATCAGGCTGCCTCGGCTGAGTTGGTTCAGAGCGCGGCTAATTAAAAGGGTTTAAGGAAACCGGCGCGGGCCGGTTTTTTTTGCGGCGTTTTTGGAAGTGAGATGCGGTCTCATATTGTGGTACGGCGGCTTCGGTGAGGCGAACCTGCTGCACCACATCGAAGTGCCACCAATAAACATGCGCAGAGGTGCGCTGCGCAGAGATAGGAGCAGTCGATGCGTGGAAGATTCGGAGTGAGAGTGATTCTCTGCTTTATAGCCGTGCTGCTTCCCAATCTTTTGAGGGCACAGCTTACGACGAGCACGATCTATGGCCGATCCACTGATGCGAACGGCGGCACGATCGCCGGTGCTCACGTGGCCGTAACGAACACGGATACAAACCTCTCGCGAACGGCGCAAACGAGCGCCGAAGGCGAGTACCGTATCGAACTCCTTCCGGTTGGCAACTACAGGGTGGAGATCGCGGCCCAGTCATTCAAAAGATTCGTGCGAGCCGGTGTGATGCTGGAAGTAAATGTGCCCGCCCGCGTAGACGCGGTGCTGCAGTTGGGCGACATCAACCAGACGGTCACAGTCTCTGAGAATATACCGCTGGTGGACACCACCAGCCCGGAACTCGGGCGGACCATAGAGAATCAAGAAGTGGTTAACCTGCCGCTCGTAAATCGCAACGCGTACGAACTTCTCTTACTCACGCCAGGCGTTCAGAACAGTAGCTTTAATCCGGGCCAGCCAAATCCGGTTATCACCTTGGGGTACCCGGAGCAGCGAACCTTCATTAATGGTGGTGTGGATGGCGGGGCAGGATCGGTGAGCTATTACCTCGACGGCGGAATCAACATGACGGGGTTACGGAACACTGGCAACATTCTTCCCAATCCGGACGCCATTCAGGAATACCGCGTCGAAACGAACAACTACAACGCGGAGTACGGAAAAATGTCCAGCGGTGTGATAACGGTAATTACAAAAACCGGTACGAACGCCTATCGCGGCGGGCTGTTCGACTACTGGCGAAGCGATGCGCTGAACGCCGCTCCCTGGAATTCGGCTGTTGGTACTCCTCCTCTGCGGCGGCAGCAATTCGGCGGGACTTTCGGCGGCCCAATCAGAAAGGACAAGACCTTCTTCTTTGGCGCCTATCAGGGTCTTCGCCAACTCAGCAGCTTCCTTTTCACAGGCGCAACGTTGCCAACACCGGCGGAGGCAGGCGGGAATATGGCTGCCCTTCTAAAGGGCGGCTCCTTGCCGAGCCAGTACACGTGCGGTTCGCCGACCATAATCTGCCCTTCGTTGCTTGATCCCGTTGCCAAGACGCTGCTCACTTCAAGTGTTTTTCCCAATATTCCTACGGCGGGCGCTGGCGCCTTCCAGGCGGTCGCTCCGAGCCCTTACAACACGGATGAGTTTCTGATCAAGGTGGATCACAATTTGACCAGCAACCAACGCTTAAGCGGAAGCTACTTCTACACAAGCGGAAACAATCAGGTCCCTCCGCTGAATTCCACGACCGGCCAACCCAACGGCAACGTCCCCTGGGACGTGCAGCAATTTACGTGGCGTCAGCAAAATGTGAACGTGAGTGATACCTGGACGGCTAGGGCAAATCTAACAAACCAGTTTTGGCTCGGCTACACGCGAAATATAGCTGGAAGATTGAACCTGCCCGGGACATCCCTGGGCGATCTTGGCTCGGAATTCACGGTCCAGGGGCCGCATTCGCTCCCCCAGATCTCCGTGACGGGCTTCTTTACAGCAGCGAGCGCCATCGCGGGGCCCGTCGCCGGCTCGAATTTTTATTCCGTGCGCGACGTGGTCAGCTATACCCGCGGCCGGCATTCGATTTCTTTCGGAGGCGACGAAACTCTCGATAAGGATGTTCAGCAAACCCTGCTGAACAATTACGGTGTGTTTGGCTTCAACGGCACAAATATAAAGGATGCCGCGTCGGGCAAGACTGTTCCTGTTCCGGCGCTAGCGAATTTCGTGATGGGCTTGCCGACGTCCGTCTCGCAGGACGCCCCGGTGACCGGTTACACGAACAGTTGGAGCACGGGGATATTTGCACAAGACAACTTCAGAATCTTCCCGCGCCTGACTCTCAACCTTGGTGTGCGCTGGGATATTCAGACCCCGCCCACCGATCCCTTCAATCGAGGGACCAGCTTCCAGGTGGGGGAGCAATCGACGGCAGTGCCGGCGGCCCCACAGGGTGCCCTGTTTAATGGCGACCCGGGCATTACGCGCGGCATCGTGCCTGTCCGGTGGCATCATGTTTCGCCCAGAGTCGGATTCGCGTGGGACCCGTTCGGCGACGGTAAAACTTCGATCCGAGCCGGTGCCGGAGTGTTTTACGGCAGCGTTTCAGGCAACGAATGGAACACCGTCACCAATTTCGAGCCTTCCGCCGTGCGCTTCACTTTCACCAACGTCACACAGCAAGTGACAGGTTCCGGCTTGACCGCAGTGCCGCAGGGCGCGACTCTTTCCTGCCCGTATAATAAGCTGGTGGCGAAAAATGCCTCGGGCACGGCGCTTGGTCCGACGGTAACTTGTGCCGTCGGGAGCGGCAGCGGCGTAAGCGGCACTGACCCGTTTCCGTTCGTTCCGCCACAGTTCCTCACTCCAGGAGGATCTTTCTTCGGGTTCGCGAAGAATTTCCAATGGCCCTATACCTATCAGTTCAATCTATCCGTACAGCGGCAAGTCACCTCGAATTTCAGCGTGTCTGCGGCGTACGTGGGGAGTCTGGCCCACGATTTGCCCTTCGCCCAGGACATCAACGCTCCCGCGACCGGGGTTCTCGCGCCCGCCTGCGCGACCAGCGCCGGCGCGAATATCGTGGCGCGCCGCCCGATCGACAATGCTGCCGTAGCCACTTGCACGGCTCCCGGAAGTCCGTTTGGCACCGTCCTGCTGGTGCAATCCAATCAAACTGCTTCCTATAACGGTCTACAGACAACCGCCCAGCTGAGAATGAACCATGGTCTGATGTTGTACGCTTTCTACACCTTCAGCCACACTTTTGACAGCGTCCAACTCGACAACAACACGACACAGGGCGGCGCGCAGGACATGACCAATCTGGGCCTGGAACGTGGCCCGGCGGATTTCGATCTTCGCCATCAATTCGTGACTTCACTAGTGTGGAAGTTGAATTACTGCCACGGGGACAGTTCCCTGGCGCGCGGATTCGCGAATGGGTGGACAATCTCCCCAATCGTTAACATCCACAGCGGCTTTCCTTTTACTGTTCTCAATGGCAAAGACGCGAACCTTAGCGGCAACAGTTCGGCTGAGCGAGCCGAGCTTGCGTCTGGGCAGAACCCAGCCTTAAGCAATCGCAGCGCGGCCGAGTGGTTTAATATCGCTGCCTTCTCGCAGAATCCCACAAATCTGGTGAACGGCATAGCCGTTAATGGAAACTCTGGGCGCAATATGCTCCGTGGTCCGACGTTTAAAGACGTGGATCTCGCGATCTCTCGCGACTTTGTTTTCAAGGAGCACTTGGACCTGCAGTTGCGCGCCGATGCCTATAACGTTTTCAACATGGTGAGCCTGAACCCTCCGGGTGCCACTGTCGGCACTGCGACATTCGGAGTAATCACTTCAGCGAGCGCCATGCGCCAGCTTCAGCTGGGCGTTCGTCTCTCCTTTTGATGGCGGAGCGTGTTGCTGGAGGCGGTTTTCTTTCGTCATAGGCATCTGGAAATGCGCCTTTGGTTCCTGGCAGCATGAAATGCCCAACCCGGAGCCGAATGCAAACTTGTTAGTCTCAAGCTAGTCGAGGAAACACATTATGTTTTTAAAGGAACTATGAACACCAATACTGCAAGCCCTTTAGAGAAAATGGTATTTCGGGGAACTAACACGCATCCAGGAAGACATTTGGCGGTGACTCCAGAGAACAGCGCAATGCGGCATCTGGCGTATGGAAGGATCCGGTTGAATGCTTCGGTACATAACGTGTCGTTTGCCAATGGAAACCGCGAAACCGGCCTGATTCTCTTGTCTGGATTAGGCACAATACGCACGGCTGGAAGAGAGTTCGAACTCGGCCAGTACGATGCGATTTACATTCCGAGAGACTCGAAGATTGAAGTGTTCACAAGAAGCGAGGCTGATATCGCGGAATTTTCTTCGGATGTCGAAGGCAAGTATCCCCTGAAGATTGTGCGCTACGCGGAGACTTCCCAGGACCCGGGAATGAAGTTCAGCGCTGGCGGGCCCGGTTCATCGCGGCAACTAAACATGCTAATCGCAAAGAATGTCGAAGCAGGACGTCTCGTGGCCGGGTTTACGCACTCGGATCCAGGCAATTGGACGAGCTGGCCCCCGCACGAGCACGCGAAAATGCTGGAGGAAATTTATGTGTACTTTGACATGCCCGAACCCGCGTATGGAATCCAGTTAGTCTATAACAACACGGAATATCCGGAATTGGTGACCGTGGTGCGCGACGGCGACGCGGTATTGATGCCGAGCGGGTATCACCCAAACGTTTCCGTTCCGGGCTATCGAATCGCTTTTCTCTGGGCGATGGCTGCGCATCGCGAGATCGAGGACCGGCAGTTTGGTGTCGTGAATATTCAGCCGGGGTTTCAACAAGGCGGATCTGGACTGGAAATCGGCCGTAAATAAATAATCCTCTCAGGCAAAAGGGAGCCGATGCGAGAAGAGAGTCCGATCGCCGAGCCCGGGATTGGCGGACACGCGAAAGTTTCAGCGTCGTCGGCTACATCCCTCCAGAAAGTTGGCATCCTTGCAGGACGGTTCCGCTGGGTTATCTGCGGACTCTTATTTCTCGGTGTAACCAAAAACTACATGGACCGGCAGGTGCTTGGCGCCAATCCTGGCGATTTACGTCATTTCGGACGTTGGAAGCATCGGAGGCGGCTGGCTATCCTCGAGTATGATCAGGCACGGATTTTCCGTGAATGCTGCGCGGAAGTGGACGATGCTTTTCTGTGCTTTGGGCGTTCTGCCGATTGCCACTGTTTACCGCATCACGGGATTGTGGCCCGCCACACTTCTGATTGGCCTTGCAGCAGCAGGACATCAGGGTTTTTCCGCAAATCTTTATACGTTGACATCCGATCTCTTCCCTTCCCGAGCGGTCGCGTCCGTGGTCGGTATTGGTGGCATGGTTGGGGGGATTGGAGGCATGCTGATCGCTGAAATTGTCGGGCACGTGCTGCAGTGGACGAACAGCTACATGATCCCGTTTTTCATTGCAGCTTCGGCGTACCTTATTGCGTTGCTCTTGATCCAAACGCTGAGCCCACAGTTCGAGCCCGCAGTGATTGGACAAGGGTGAGTGGATGAATCTCGAAGCTTTTCAAATGGGCGGAAAAAATGCTCTAGTGACGGGCTCGCACCGAGGCCTTGGCGCCACAATCGCCGTGGCCCTGGCAAAGGCCGGCGCGAACGTGGGCTGCCATGGGCGGGACCCGAATCCTGGGGTTGCCTGCGACGAGGTCCGGGCTGCTGGCCGCAAGACATTTTATTTTTCCGCCGACTTGGCGAATTCGAACTCGTGCTTGGCTCTTGTCGAGAAAACGATCTCAGAATTTGGCTCCATCGATATCCTGGTGAACAACGCAGGAGTGATTCGGAGGGCCCCCGCAGCCGAATACCCCGCGGCATTTTGGGATGAACTGATTGCCGTGAACCTGACGGCGGTGTTCCACCTGTCACAACTTGCCGCGCGGCACATGCTCGAAAGAGGCACGGGAGGCAAGATTTTGAACCTCGCTTCGTTGCTCTCGTTTCAGGGCGGAATCTTGGTCCCGGCGTACGCGGCGGCGAAGGGTGGCGTCGCGCAGCTGACCAAAGCGCTCGCAAACGAATGGGCCGCCAAAGGGATTAACGTAAACGCGATTGCGCCGGGATATATGGCGACGGACAACACCACCGCTTTGCGAGACGATCCCGTCCGCAGCCGCCAGATTTTAGCCCGGATTCCTGCCGGCCGGTGGGGTGAGCCGAGCGATATCGCAGGCGCCGCAGTTTTTCTTTGCTCAGCCGCCAGTGACTACGTGCACGGACATGTTCTTGCCGTGGACGGAGGTTGGCTGGCGCGCTGAAGAGATTATCCGCGCAGCGACCGCCGAAAAGGCGGCATCATGCTGGGCAGTTCATAGCTGGACTGAATGGGAGAACGCAAATGGGCACGCAAGTTAAGACATTTCCGGATTTTGTGGTGGTAGCGCGCAAAGACGGTAAAGAATCATTCCCGGAAGCAGGTTTGACTCGCCGCGTCCTTGCTTACAACGACAAATTGTTTCTTGCGGAACATGAGATGGTGAAAGGCTGGGTTGGGAAGGTGCACAGCCACCTCCACGAGCAGGTCGTCTATGTTGTGCATGGGCACCTCAAGGTCACCTGCCAAGGAAAGACCGTGGACGTTCGAACGGGTGACACCTTCGTCGTGCGCGGTGGTGTGGAACATGGCGCATCGGCAATGGAAAACTCTCGCGTAATTGATGTCTTCACGCCCTGCAGGGAGGACTACATTTCTTGAGAAACTTTCCTGGAGTCTTCGCTTTCCTTTTTCACTGTGACCAGAAATCAACGCTTGGGCTTCAACAGCACAAACAGCCCTGTGCCTTCCTTGGTGAAATAATGGTTGCAAACGACAAGCCTGCGCGCGGCCTCGCATTAAGGCCAATCTCATTCATTCTCACGGCCTTTCTCTCGATGAGTTGTGTTTCGTTCGCACAAAAGCTGACGGACGAGCCGCAAATCCGGACTTCCGAACTCGATCGGCAAGTCCGGGATTTTCTCCACAAGGAAGTGAGCGCGCACGTTGCGGATATCAACACTCTCGATCCTCCTCCGGACCACGTGGTTGGCGCACTGACGACTGGAGAATTTTCCTGGGGCACGTTCATGCGAACCCTCGGTGTCTATTCGGAGTTCGCGGGGACCAAGGCGATTGCAGGCCGCGACGTTCCGCAAATGATTGGAAAAATGGCTCGGATCGAACTGAGGCAGGGTGGTAAGACCTGGGCTCAACTGTACGCGGCAATGGCGCTGGAAAGCTTCGGGAAGGATCTGAACCACAACCCGTTGTGGCAGGGAATGTCTTCCGATGAAAAAGAAGCGTATGTCGCTTTGCTGGACCCCGGCCGATTTTATGACGCAAAGACTCATACACTAATCCACCTCCCGGAAAACTATTTTGGCGTCGCGGCGCGCATCGCGGCGATTGACTACGAACTCGGTCTCAACAAGGATCGCGCCTCGCTGGATGATCTCCTGGATCGGGCGGCTTCCCAATTCACCAGCGGAGCGCTTTTTGCCGATGATGCCCTGCCGACAGGACGTTACGACCGATATTCCAATGAGTACGCCAGAGCTCTGTATGATGCGGCGGTACTCGCGGAGCGTGAAGACCTCACGAAGGCGGTCGCTCCATCCCTTAAAGAACAGATGAAGCTCTGGTGGGACTTACTGTCGCCGGACGGGTACGGATATTCCTGGGGCCGAAGTCTTGGCGCAATCAGTTATATGGACACAATGGAGATCGCCGCCTTTCTTGCTAAGCACCCGGAATTCCGCCCAGCAACGCTTCCCCAGCTTGCCTCCGCCTATTTTGCCGCATGGTCTTGGCTGCGAAACGACTTCAACGATCAGACCCACTTGCTGTCGATTTTTGCTTTTGGAAGAGGCGACTATGGCTACATTACGAAGGAACGCGAATGGCAGCAAACCACGACTTTTTTCGGAAAGGTGATCGGCGCTCACCAAATGTTCGTGAGTGCGCTGGAAAAGGAAGGCGTCAAAAGCTTTGCTGGCCGACTGAGCCTCGGAGATGTTGCGCGCTTTCAATACTTCCGAAACGACCCCGGCCGCAAATTCGGAGTTTGGGTTGTTCGCAAAGGGGATATCCATTTTTCTTTGCCGTTCGTGACCGGGCCGAAGGCTGCTACTTCTGACTATCAGCCCGCCCCTCATGGATTTCCCGCTTTCGTCGTACCCGTTGAGAAGATTTACCCGTGCTTTATTCCTTTTCTCGAGATGGAAGATGGCCGGACCATCTCTCCCGTGGACGGTGCGGATGAAATCAGGCCTGCAGCTGACGGCAAGAGTGTTACAGCGGTCTGGAAGCGTTGGGCAGTGGCCGGATCCAAAGCCGGAGAGACAATGGACTCGGCTCTCATCTCTGAGGTCACCTGGTCCTTCCAGGGAAATAGTATTCACAGAGTGGAATCGCTGATTGCTTCAAAGCCGCTGAACGTTCGTCGTCTTTGGCTGGCAATTCCGACCCGCTACACCCATCTCGAGACTCTGGAGCTTAGCGGAGCTCGAATCGATCGTCTCACCTCAAACGGAGTAACGCTGGATGTGCAAGTCATTCATTCGGACTGGCCACTCCAGATTTCCACCTACGCAACAGGTGACGATTCTCTTGGCCGAGGCGATCGCGGAGCAATTCCGTTGCACTTAATCCTCGAATCAAACAATGTCTCACTGACACCAGGGACTGCCAAGAGCTGGGAAATCACATTATCTGTCCACTAGTGATTTATCAATGGCAGTTTTTATAGAGGAAGAAATGTCTGAACTATCTCATATCACCAATAACGCCCAGCGGTCCGTACTGTCACAGTAGTCGTGGAAAAACGCCGGAAAACCACGAAAAAAAATGTGAATACGGAAGAGAAGTTGGCTCTCGTGCTTCATCGGAACCGCTTGATTTCCCTGGGAAAACATCCGCTCCGGTAAAATATGATTGAGTAAAGTAGCTGTCTGTTAACCGAAGGGTTGCAGTCGCCCCGATCCCATCTGCTGCTCTCAATCGCGAAACGATGCACCGGCATTTCACCCATCGCTTGGAGAAGCAGAAGGAGTTTCGCCGTGAGCATTCTTGTTGAATCGTCGGCCGTTCACGCCATGGTGATGCCGGGAGTGCCGGCGGCCGTTCTCGGAAGATGGGAGTTGCGGTCCCTCATCGAGTTCGTGTTGCAGTTTCCTCTCAAGTCCCACAAGGTCTTGGCGCCACTGCCCTACCAGTATCCTTGTTTTGACAGGGTGGTAACCAAGCGTCCGTGCTAGTTCGCAGATCGTTGCGCACAATTCTGCATTCCCCGGTGATTGAATGCTCGCGCCGCTTTGCTCCTCTTGAAGGTTCTTGTTCTGCGGATAGAACTCAGCCGCAATTTCTGGAGCACGTTCGACTTCGCTTTCACGCACGAGGAATGGCCCTCGTTGTTGACCGGCACAAGCAGTCTGCGCTGCGATAAGGTGTTGTGCCGGCTCGTTCATCTTGTCGCCCAGATTGTTCAGCGTTGTCCCTCCAATCTCAAGGCTGAGAATTGGGACAATGGAACTCTCCCACTCTCCGTATTGCCCGGGATGCCAGCGAAGCTGGGGCGTGACTTTGAGAACGGCTTTGACCCACTTCAATCGGCCCCCATTCCAACTGTGCAGTTGAGCTACGGCGTTTGACAAATTGGGGACCGAGGTCTTGCTCCCCGTATGCAATCGGCAGATGGCACCCAAGCTTGGGAATTTCTCCAAGATGAAATAGAGATCCGCCGAGGGCCCACATTTGCCACACTCTAATTCGGGGCATCCTTCGCCACAACCTTCGATGGGCTGCCCTTCCATCGGTCCATCCGCATACTTGTGATTACCCGGCCAGGACTCTCCCTCTGGGTGCTCTGTAGTCCTTCGGATTGCCTGCATTTCATAGCGTGGAGCATTTCCGTTGGAGATCTGCACAAGCTCCCCGTGACATAGCCGGCCCTTCCTCGTCCACAGCGCGTATTCCGATGGGCATACCTCTCTCGGGTCATCATGAAGGAAGATCACTGCCAATTCGGTCGGTTTGTCTCCGAAGACTTCGGCGATATCCGGCGCGGGTTCCCAGCAAACCGTTTGTCCCCGCATAGTTCTCCGCTTGAAAACGAAATGAAACAGCGCTCGCGGACTACCATTCTCATCATCGGGCGTCGGCCCTTCCCCGATGGCAACCTTGATCGTCACCGGCAGCTTCTCGAGCGCCGCGCCGTTCTCGTCGTGCGTTAGTCCGAGGATACCCATTGCGCCCTCCTTTCTTTGTCTGGTCGGATTGTCGCTGGCTCGGCAGGACTCGCGTCTTTTCAACTGACTCAGAACAACGTCAATTGTTCGCCTGGCATCGCCGAGGTCGATGGTGGGGAATTTCTCCGGCTAGGTGATTCCAGCGGCGACTTCATTGCAGGCCACTGGTCGACTTGAGTCGAACCCGGCTCGATCTCGGCCACAGGCTCCGAATCTTCTTTCGCCCGTGTGCCAGGTATGTCTTCCTGGTGTTTCTGAAGCGTGGCCCACACGGCGTCAGCTCGTTCCCCGATTCCCTTCTCTGTTACGAGTTCGCGGGCCATCGCCATGAGGATGTCGTCTTCGTCGTTGATGGCTTGTAGACCTTCCGAAGAGAACTTGCCTTCCATGGCCAGAGAGACAAGCAGCTTCTTCCCCATCAGCCGCAAGCAGCTCTCCTGCATCGTTTCGGCATAGTGCAGAAATTTCACCTTCACGGGGAGTCGTTGCCCGATCCTCCAGCTTCTTCGGCTGGCTTGCCGAAGAACATAGATGGAGTATCCCGTCTCGTAAAACAGGATTGTGGGAAAGTCGATCAGGTCGAGCCCGGTCTGTACCAACTTTGGATGGCAGATCACTGCCTGTACCCCACCCCGGAGCTGCCGTTCATACCATCCCTCTCGCGTCTCTGGAGGCACATCTGTCGTCAGCACCGCAACGCGGATTCCCTCATTCAAAAGAATTTGCTCCAGCCTTCGAGTCACATCTCGCTTCTGTGTGTACACCGCGTAAATCTGGCATCGGCGCCCACGCGTCAGCTCTGCTTTCACTTCTTCCACCAAGCGGCGCTCCTTCGCATAGACGTGGTCCTCGCTCAGGTCTGGCGTCTCCGCAATCAGGAATCTTTCACGCCGCTGCGTCTCCGGGTCGAATTCCCAGCCGAACAGCTTTCCTAGTCGAAACGGCCGGTCTGGATAAAGCAGCAGGGCGTTCAACGCCACACTCATCAACGACTGATTCCCGCGATGTTCCTTCAATGCCTTCTTCACGTCCTCTTCGAGTCTCTTGTAGGCTTCTTTCAAGGGAGGGTCCATATCGATGCTAACGACCTCCTCCCCGTAGGGCGGCAGTGCCTCTGAAATGTCTTCGAGCGAAATGAAGGCTCCCAGACTCATAAGGAAGCGACCAAAGAGGAGGGGAGAGGCTCCTGGTCGGCGGCGAACGCGTTTGGTTATGCGCGCTTCCGAGCAAGAATTGTCCTCCGGCTCAATTACCGTGATCTTTTCGAGCAGCCCGTAGGTTTCCGTGAACATCCGCATCCCGGCTTCTCGATACTCAAACCCCTCTTGCACCATCCTCGCCGGATGCATGCGGAACAAAATGTTGAACACCTCATCGGCGTAGCCTCCAAGCAGGGTACCGGTGAGCACAACCGTGCGTTCCGCGCATCCAGCCAGCGTGCCGAGCGCATTGCCCTGGGCGGTATCTCCTTTCAACTCGTGCACTTCATCGGCGATGGCGTAGTCGAAGAAATCAGGCATATAGCGGCCGATGAAATCCACTGGAGCGAAACGCCGGATTTTCTTTCCGTCCGCCTGCCACAACGCGCTGTACAACGCCCGTCGCGACTTCTTGGCTTCGTCCCCGTTCGGTCCGCCAAGATTCTCGCTCAGCTTTGCCTTCTTGAAATCCACGGAGAGCAGTCGCTCCCCATCCTCACCCAGGTAGATCGGGCAGCCGGTGTCCGCGTTCACAACGGAGCCTCGATAACGGCCGCACTGCGCCAGCCCGTACGCATGCCGCCAGAAGTAACCGAGCTTTCCGCGGTCACGCCCCACAATGAACAGAGCTGGGAATCCGCAGATTGAATCCCAACGCTGGCGTGCCGTGCGAGCCGTCCTCCGCTGGCGTAGCTCAGTGAGTGTGGTGCGCAGCCCTTCCCGGATGATGCGGCCGTGGCGTAGCCTGACTTCGTTGACACCCGCATGCCCCACGGGAGTCGTCGGAGTTCGAAGACCGTCGATGAAGAAAACGCGCACGCGAGGCAAAGTCAGAAATGCCTCTCGCGCCCACTTCTCAACTAACTGGGGTGGAACCATGGCTAGGGCCGTGAACGGCTTGCGGTCGCTGTGCACGTGGACAGCGCCGAGCGAGATCAGTGTCTTGCCAGTCCCGCACTCCGCGATTACTGCCGCGCCCCGTGCCTCATTCCAGCGCTTTACCACGCCCATCATGGCCAGCGTTTGTGCAGGAAACGGTTTTCGGAGGAGTTGACCGGTTAGCGACGAGGCTGCGTCGTCGAAGCCCTGCAGTGGCGGATAAGTCTGAAGAATCCTCTCGCCCAGCTCGGGGGCCCACGCACGCAAGTATTCGTTGATGTCCTTCGGTAGTTGCATAGTCTCTTCCTCATGGTTTGTTCAAGCGAATCGAGGAATTGTTGTGATAAAAAAGCGGGAAACGACGATTGTTGGATGAGATGCGCTTACTACGACAGCGGGTCTTTCGAGACCCAGAAATCGACTAGGGAGTGCGCGAAGCGGGCTGTTCAAAATCGGACTTGGGAACCGCGGCCTGGTAACGCGCGGCTTCCTCGGGTTTGCCCCAACTCTGGTAGAGGGTAACGAGGCGGCGCGCAGCCTCCTGAGTGAGTGGGCTCTGATCTCTCTGAACTTTTTTCAAAGTGGCGTAGCTTTCCGAGAGCAGAGGTTCCGCTTCGGCGAACTTTTTTTCCGCCGTCAGACACTCTCCGAGGGCGCCCTTCGTGATGGCGAGCAGGTAATGGCCTTGGGGAACGGAACGGGCGCGAATCTGGAGGGCCTCGCGCAAGTCGCCCTCCGCCTCGGCGGACCGGCCAGTCTTGTTTAAGATAAGGCCCAGGACCGTTAGAGGCGATGAGATAGCGCCATGGCCCTTCGGAAGCGCGGCTTCGTAGAGTTTCAATGCTTTTCTGACTTCTTCTTCGGCCTCTCCGTATTTGCCTTCGAGGTAGTGGAGATGTCCCAGATGGACCCACGCATAAGCAACGCTGGGATGCTGGTCACCAAGCAATTGGCGGAAAGTGGCAAGGCCTTCCAGCAAGAAAGGCTCGGCCTCGGCATATTGACCCCGGGTCCGCAAGATGCTTCCCAGATTGATCTCGGTGTCCGCCGCTTCGGCGCGCTCCGAACCGCCCATTTTCTGGAACTCAGAAAGCGCTTGCCGGGCCTGAATTTCTGCCTGCTGATAGTCGCCACGGTCCAAGTGCAACGCGGCCAGGAAATTCTCGGCGTGAGCGACCAGTGCGCGGTCCTTGCCCTTCAATTGTGGAGCGAGCGACACGGCCTCGAGCAACAGGGACTCGGCCTCCGGATATTTTCCGTCCACCTTCATATTCAATAGGCCAAGAGTGGAGAGTGTTTCGGCGAACGATCGCGTATCCATGTTCTCGTCTTTCGGCTGTTTGCGGTAGATCGCCAATGCCTGGCCAAGGACTTTTTCTGCTCCCGGATAATCGCCCTTATTACCGAGAGCGATACCCAGCGCTTCCTCGGTCCTGGCTGTCTCCGGGTGCTCCGGACCATAAAGCTTGAGGTCCGTATCAAGTGCGGCCCGCAGATAATGTTCAGCCAGATCAAAGCGGGGCTGGATGGTGTAGGCAACACCAATGGTGCGCAGCATCTCGGCCTTTACCGCGGGCTGGTCGTTCAGCTCCGTTTCCGCGCGCGGGCCAGCCTCATCCAGCATATCGGCCAGGGTGGCGTCATGGCCTTTCTTGGTATTGGGCGAACCGGAGCGGGTGTCGGAGAAGCTCAGCATGTCGCGTAAGAAAGAGTTGATGCGGTCGGCCTTGGCCTTCTCGACCTGGGCCTTGTCGCGTTCCGCACGAGCGATGCGGGTCTGCCGGAGAGTGGCCACGATGCCGGCGGTGAGTGAAAGAAAAATGAGAGCAGCGGCAGCGACGCCGGTCTTGTGCCGCCCAACGAACTTGCCGGCGCGATAGCCGGGAGTATCTCGGCGAGCTATTACCGGCAAGCCCTCGAGATGGCGACGAATGTCTTCGGAGAATTGAAGCACCGAGGCGTAGCGGCGCTGCGGCTCTTTACGCAGAGCCATTAAGACGATATTGTCGAGGTCGCCGCGGAGCTTGCGGCGCAATTTGTCCGGGGATCCTTCGCGAGTTTCGCTGACGGATTGAGGAGTGGCCGCGCCGTCCGTGCGGTCAATGACGGCGCTGAGCTTCTCCGGATCTTCTTCGCAGATGGCACGTTCGATTTCATCCGCCGACCTGCCCGCCAAGTTGTATGGGCTATGACCCGTAAGCAGTTTGTAGAGCAGCACGCCAAGAGAGTAGACATCGCTGGCGGTGGTAATGTTTCCCCCGCGCACCTGCTCGGGGCTAGCCGACTCCGGGGTCATGCGGCGCGCGATGGTCAAAGTGGGGTCGGCAACAGAAGGCTCGGAAGCCAGAAGCTTAGCAATGCCAAAATCGAGCAAACGAGGAACACCCTCGGCAGTGACCAGGATGTTGCCGGACTTGACGTCGCGGTGAATGACCAGGTTTTGATGAGCGAAGTGGACGGCTGCGCAGACGCTTTGAAAGAGCTTGAGGCGGTCATCGATGCTGAGTTTGTGGGAATCGCAATAGTTGTCGATGGGCTGGCCCTGAATGTACTCCATCACAAAGTAGGGGAGCCCATCATCGGTGGTACCGCCGTCCAGCAGCCGGGTGATATTGGGATGATCCAGGCTGGCCAGAATCTGCCGCTCACCGCGAAAACGCCGGATGACGTCGTCGGTGTCCTGGCCACGCTTGATGAGCTTGATGGCTACTTCTTTCTGAAAGGCCTGATCGGCGCGGTCGGCCAAGTAGACGGCGCCCATGCCGCCTTGGCCAATCATTCGAATGACCCGATAGGGACCGATGTTTTGGCCGGCAAAAGAGCGCGCTTCGCTTTCTTCGAACAGTTTGATGCCTTCCGCAAAGGCCGGAGTTTCGGTAAAGCTTCCTTTTTCGTAAGAGGAAAGGAGAGACTCGATTTCCTGCCGCAGGGAGGCGTCGCCCGCGCAGGCGGAGTTCAGAAAGTCAGCGCGGCGGCCCGGTTCGCACTCCAGTGCGGAGTGAAAGAGGTCTTCGATCTGACGCCAGCGTTGCGGTTCCATATTCCAACCTAATTGCCGAGTTCACGGCGCAGCCAGGCCCGGGCCATCCTCCAGTCGCGCGTGACGGTTGCGGGAGAAACCTTCAGGGCTTCGGCTGCCTCATCCGTGGACATGCCGCCGAAATAGCGAAGTTCAAAGACTCTGCCCTTGCGGGGATCTACGGCGGTAAGACCGTCGAGGGCGGTATTGACGGCCACGAGTTCGTCAGCGCGCTCATCGGACATAACGGCGACGTCGCCGAGCGGTAATGATGGCTTGCCTTCTCCGCGTTTGGAACGCCCGCGGCTGCGGGCGTGATCCACCAAAATGTTGCGCATAACGCGCGCAGCCACGGCGAAGAAGTGCGCGCGCGTCTGCCACTGGACGTTTTGCTGGCCGACAAGCCGGAGATAAGCCTCGTGCACCAGAGCCGTGGTCTGGAGAGTATGGTCCTGGCGTTCCCGGCGCATATAGGAGTTGGCGAGCCGATGAAGCTCGCCGTAGACCAGGGGAAGAAGCTTCTTAAGAGCCGCCTCGTTCCCCTCGCTCCAGTCCGCGAGGAGTTGCGTAATTTCACCCTGGGCCGACATGGCAAGACTTCCTGTGGGGAACTGAGGGGGAGCATATCACACCAGGAACGGATGCGGAGATGCCCCACCGCTGAGAAAAAGGCCTGACTGCTTTGGCCCTGGAATATCGCTTTAGAGAGTAAGGGATATTCCGGGGCACCAGACGTGGCGAGACCTGCTTGTGCATGCAGCACCTCTCCCTGGCAATGCGCCCCTCCTGAGTAGAGTTCCAGAAACGGAGAAGCCATCATGAGAGCGAACCAGCGGCGGTTGTGCAGCGACCTTTTTGGAAAACTATTCTGGCGGAGATCGCGCAGGAGTGAAGACGGATCGCGGAAACAAGAACTGGATGCTTCGAGGGGTGTGTCTCGAAGGAAGAAACGAGCTGTTTGCGCGCTGCTGCTATTAGCGCTCGCCGTGAGCGTCACTCTCGCAAGCCGCGCAGCGCAAGATGTCCCGGCGTCTCCTGCGGCGACTCCTAACTCCACTTCGCTGAATGGGCCGGGGAATATCTTCTTAACGGCGAGCTTAGTGCGGACCGGCGGAGTAAACTCTTTTGGAGCGTCTCCTTCCGTTGTTGCGGCTGACTTCAATGGGGATGGGAAACAAGACCTTGCGGTTGCCGACGCCGGGGCAAACGCCGTGAGCGTCCTGCTGGGCAACGGCGACGGGACGTTCCAGGTGCCGAAGGATTTTACAATCGTGCCCGGAAACAACTTTGCGACCTATGTGACTGCGGGCGATTTCAATGGTGACGGAAAGCCGGATTTGGCGGTGATCGACAACTCGGTTGTGTATGTTCTGCTGGGCAACGGCGATGGGACGTTCACGCTAAAGACGACGCTTTCGGGGATATCCAATCCGCAGTCGGTGGCGCTGGGAGATTTCAACGGAGACGGCAAGCTGGACATGGCGGTGGTCGACCGTACCACGAACAGCGTGAGCCTCTACCTGGGGAATGGTGATGGGACGATGCAGGCGCCTATCAACACGGCAAGCTTGGGCATCGGGGCCGCGACTTACATGGCGACTGCGGATTTCAACAAGGACAACAAACTTGACCTCGTCCTTGCGGACCAAAACAGCAGCCAAGTCGTTGTTCTGCTGGGCAACGGCGACGGGCATTTTCAGGCGGCGCGCAGCTTTCCCCTTAATTCCGGCGGTGGATTTGACGTGGCCGTGGGTGATTTTAACGGCGACGGCGTTCCCGATATCGCGGCGACCAGCCCGATCGCGCAAACCGTGATCATCTTGCTGGGCAAGGGTGACGGCAACTTCCAGCCGGCAGTTAGCTTTAGCGCAGGCCTGCTCGGGGGAGAGACTGCGAACCTTGCCGTGGGCGACTTCAACAAAGACGGCAAGCAGGACCTCATCATCTCAATCGGCGGAGGCGTCGCGGCGGCTGGTAGCAGCGTCAGCGTCCTGCTAGGCAAAGGGGACGGGACGTTCTCGGCTCCCTTGCTTGTGGCGTCAAATCAAACCCCCGGGCAGTTGGCGGTTGCGGATTTCAACGGAGATGGCAATCTCGATTGGGTTGCCGGGAGTGCCACCGAAATGTTCCTGACGGTAGTGCTCGGAAACGGAAATGGCACGTTCCGGGCCGGGGTCAACTATGCCGTCGGTCAGGGGCCAGAGGTGGCGGCCGGGGACTTCAACAAAGACGGCAAACTGGACCTCGTCACGGTGGACTACCCCACGGCTCAGGTCACCGTTCTGCTCGGGAATAGCGATGGAACGTTCCAGCCGGCGATCAAGACACCAGTTCCCGGAGCATACTATGGCATTGCCGTGGCCGATTTGAACGGCGATGGCAACCCAGACGTTGTGACCGGTGACTCGACGGGCTCGTCCCCACGGAATGTGAACGTGCTTCTAGGCAAGGGCGATGGGACCTTCGCAGCGCCGGTTCGATACTCAACCGGAGGATCTGGTGAAGGCCAAATTGCGCTGGGGGATTTCAATGGCGACGGGAAATTGGATATCGCGGTCGTCAACCAGGCCGACAGCACCATCTCTCTTCTCTTAGGGAATGGGGACGGGACATTTCAGGCGGCAAAAATCGTCACTCCCGCGCTGGCTTCCAATGGATTCCTGGGATACCTGGTCGCGGCGGACTTCAATGGGGACGGAAAGCTGGATCTTGCGGTGCCTGACTATGGGGGCTCCGCCGCTGGGAAAGTCGCCATCTTGCCGGGGAACGGAGATGGCACGTTTCAGGCACCCACTTTTCTGACCTCGGGAGCAGGCTCCTCGGGATTGGCTGCTGCGGACCTAAATAAAGACGGCAAACTTGACCTGGTGGTAGCCAATCAATTTGGCACCGTGGACGTATTCCTAGGCAATGGCAACGGGACATTCAACACGCCTATCGTCTTGAATGACCTGCAGTCTGTTGGCGGTTGCTGTAATTTCAACCCGATTCCCATTGTCGTGGCCGTAGCCGACTTCAATCTGGACGGAAATCTGGATTTGTTCGTCGGGGCGAACCGCGCAGACAACGGCTCGCCGGGAAATTTCTACTCCAACGTAAACCTTGGGGCTCAATTGTTCTTGGGAAATGGAGACGGAACGTTTACCGGACCGCAAGACTATCTGGTGGGCGCTCAAACGAGTTCCCTCGTTGTGGGGGACTTCAACGGCGATGGCGCGCCGGACGTGGCCGCAGGAGACCAAGGGGAGAACTTCGTAAGCATTCTGCTGAATCAGACTCCGCCGCCGATCAGCGTTTTGCCGAAGAGCCTCACGTTTGCCAACCAGCTCGTCGGGACGAGCAGCGCGACGCAACCAATTACAGTCACAAATAACGGCGCGGCGGTAACAACTATCACCATCGCGGCTAGCGGCGACTTCACGCAGACCAATACGTGCCCTGTGAGTCCTGTCACCCTCGCGATTGGGGCGAATTGCACCGTCAACGTCGCGTTCAAACCTACAGCGATGGGAGTGCGAAACGGCGCAATCATTGTTACGCACCAATTAGCTGGCAGTCCGCAGAGCGTGACGTTGAGCGGCACGGGTGTGGCGCCCATCGTGACACTAGGTGGAAACAGCCTTGGGTTCGGCAACCAAAATGTGGGGACGACCAGCGCGTCAAAAATGGTGAGCCTGTCGAACACGGGCACGGCCGCATTGACAATTTCAAGCATCGCGATCACCGGTGCAAACGCGGGAGATTTTGCGCAGACGAATACGTGCGGAGGGAATGTTGCCGCAGGCGCGAATTGCTCCATCAACGTGACGTTCAAGCCGACAACGACGGGGAGTCGGTCCGCGAACGTCACGATTACGGACAACGCTGCGGGAAGCCCGCAGAGCGTGTCGCTGACCGGGACGGGCGTGATGTCAGCGGTGATGCTCTCGCCAACGAGCCTCAACTTCGGGGGTCAACTGGTCACCACTGCAAGCCCTGCACAAAACATAACGCTCACGAATAACGGTACAGCAACGCTGAACATTTCGAGCATTGCTATCTCGGGCGCGAACAGCGGGGATTTCTCTCAGACGAATACATGCGGGACCAGCGTTGCCGCCGCCGCGAATTGTGCAATCAGTGTGACGTTTAAGCCCACGGCGACTGGAAACCGAGCGGCGAGCGTGGCGATTACTGACGACGCAGCGGGGAGCCCCCAGGCAGTGGCCTTGACGGGGACCGGAACTGACTTCACACTCGGAGCAGCGAACGGCGGTTCCACTTCCGTCAGTGTAACGGCCGGACAATCAGCAACTTACAATCTGCAGGTTTCGCTTGTGAGCGGCTTTAATGGCACAGTTTCACTGAGTTGCAGTGGGGCGCCGTCCTTGGCTAATTGCACTGCCTCGCCAGCTTCGGTGACTCCGAATGGAACCGTCGCTTCGGCGTTTACTGCGACGGTCACAACCACTGCTCCTTCAATGATCGTCCCACGGAATGTACCGCGCGACTGGCCACCTCTGACCAAACTGCGCCTGATCTTTCTGCTGGTGTTCGCACTCGCGTTACTTGCGATTCTGCTGCGCTTCAGGAATGCGGCGAAGCTGCCGGGGAGAGGCCTTGCCTTGGCACCTGCCCTTGCTCTTGCCTTGATGATCCTGGCCTGGGTCGGTGGATGCGGCGGTGGAGGCGGTGGTGGTCAGCATAATCCCGGAACGCCAAAGGGAACTTCCACCCTCACTGTGACCGGAACCTCCGGCGGCGTGAGTCACACGCTCAATCTGACTCTTACCGTAAACTAATCAGCGATTTGCACCGGCTCGGAGTCGTGAGCAAGTTCGACGAAAAGTTCCGAACACCGGACTTCACTGCCCATAACCGCGATTTTGATCTGGTGGTCGCCCACGCATGGTGAACGAGACTAGGGCTTGCCCAAATCGAAGCACTCTTTTCATCGGTTATTTAGCATAAGTCGTGATAAGCGCGCTTGTATTAACTGGTCTGGCTACCTTCCGGGCGGTCGGCTACACGGAAACAACTCCCGCGTCTTGAGGCCGCTCCTCTGACGTCGGCTCCAAATTCGACTGCCCCAAGAAAGTGCTAGGCAACTTCCAGGAGATCGAACCGCTTTGTTCTGGTATTCGGATGAGACGCTCTCTTAGGGCCCTGCCAATCCATTTGAGAAACGATTGCTTGTTCCCTTTCACCAAAACAGGTGAACATCCGAGCCCTAGCAATGGGGCAATCAACTTTCGTTGATTTAGTTCGCGCATAAACCACGTAGCCCACTCGGGCACCACTGGCACACCATATCGACACGCAACGCGATAAATCACAAAGGCAGGATCGTCGTCGCACAGAATAGTCCGGGCGCCTTCACGGTCGGCACCAGGTTTCGTCTTGGCTAATTCAGCGGACACGGCTACCAAGTGCCTCGCTGGACGCTTCCTACCTGGAACCATCACACTCCCCCGAAAGCATTGAGCTTCAGGCCCAAGGGAAGTAACAATGGCTGGGCGGCCAGGAAGTTGAATCTGGAACACAGCTCCCTCGGTTACTGCCGCCCACAGGGCACCGATCTCAGAATCTCCTCCAATTATGGAGATTACGTGGGCGCTGGCTTGGCATCGTTCATCCTTTGCTGGTTCCAAAACGGCCCGGTCAACATGAACACGAACGCGGGTCGTCGTATCCTTCGTGCGCTTTGTGAACTCCAGCGTTCCAAAGCGCTCATGTGCATTTTGCATGTGCGTCGCCCTCCAGGGACTGGTTGCTTGATATTCAGGTCTGGCATTGGGGATATCCCGAGGTAGGAGCACGTACAAATAGTTTCAAACTGTGTGTCTCGATTTGGGACTGCAATTGAAGACGGATTGTCTTGCTACGGAGGCTACAAGGATTGAGGGCCAGTTGCCCGAAAGAAAATTACTGGGTTTCTACGCGCACGTCGGCGAACTTTCGAAAGTCCTGATCGAAGGTGGCCACCGGGGTGTCTTCGGCCGCCGCGGTCGCGGCGAGCAAACAGTCCACGAAATGGACCTTCGTTTTTCGATAGCGTTCCAATGCGTCGAGATGAATGGTCGCCCCGCCAATCTCAACACCAGGGCTGGAAATGAGCCTGCCGAGCGCCGAGGAGATATGTCCACGTGGATGCTCATAGAAAGACTCCAGTACAAACACGCACTCGGCCAAAACCGCTGGCAACACGACAATCACGACATCGCCGCGGTCACAGGCGTCGAACAGTTTTCCGGCGGCCTTGGCATGCTTTTCGTGATCCTGTACGAGATAGCGAACAATCAGATTGGTGTCGACCAGCCTTCGCTTGCTCACCGGACGTCGTCCCGACCACGGGCAGCTTCAGCCGCAGCCTCGCGGATTTGTGCGAAGGACATCCCCTTGCCCTTCTTGCTGGCGAGCGCACCCTTCAGTGACCGCGTACCGGGGTGCACGCGAATGGTGGCATGGTCCCCTTCAACCAGGTACTCGAGCTTGTCGCCCGGCTTGATTCGCAACGCCTTGCGAATCTTTCCTGGAATGGTTGTCTGTCCCTTACTCGTTACCGTGGAATGCTGCATCGCATGGTCCCTTACAGTCTATGAATTCCTTACATTCTGATTGTCCCTTACTTCACATCGCTTGGCAAGGGGCTTCTGTCGATAGCTAGACGCTGGCCGTACATCCAGCGTTGTGGCTTGATCTGTGACAGCCAATCCTGGGCCGTCGGAATTCGACCTAGGTCTTCCCTGACGTGTTGTTCTCCGATATACCGCACCGGAACCTGGATTCCGTTGCTGTTTGTAATCGTCACGCCAAAAATCCTCTCACTCAAGAAAATCCCCTCGGCGTGGTGGCGGAGGGCACGGTGGCGAAAGTCGGCGAAGAATGCTTTCGATTCGTCAAACCACTGGTGAACGGCAAGATAGTCCTCGGCTTGGCCCCCGAACTTCCTGGCGCTGCTCTGCGCGTGCTTGAGTGGATGGGCCATGGCTAGACCTCATAGGTCGTCGTTGAGTAGTCCTCGAAGCGATCGTTGCGCTCAACGGTGATTGTGCGTTTGCGTACGTCCAAAACCACATCTCCGAACCCACCGGCATCGTTTTCGTAACCGCACGGCACCAGCGCTTCGAAATGCGCTTGCAGATAGGAGGCGTCATGCGTGACATGCTCGCATTCTTCGTAGGCGTAAACATCGGAGTCGTAGCACTTCACGTCTTCAGTCACTCCGTCATCGCCCGATCCATCGAAGTGCGCAGCGACGAAAGTAATACCCGCAGCGACCAGACGGTCACATTGCGCGAGGATCGCGGCTTTGGCTGCGGCTTGGTGTTGTCTTAGCTGTTCTTCGAACGTTAAATGGTCTTCCACGGAACCTCCTACCTTTCTGCCCAATTCGGAAATGGATTGCGGTTTGACTTGCGAAACTCACTGATCAGGTCGCGGATCCTGAGGCGCCTTCGATATAACGTCTCGATCAGACGATTCATCCCACTTGCGTCGTGTTCGTACCATTCCTCCGGTACCTGGGCTGCGTATCGCCAGAGTTCGCAAGGGTCCATTTGCTCGGCGCGCGTGAGCGCCGGCTCGAACGACTCCCATGCCGTCACGTTTTCATACACGCGCTGCCGCGCATACGCGCCACGCAACGGAGCGTCGGGGAAGTTCCATTCGCCAGCGTTGAAGCAAAATCCATGGTCGATGAATATCGCCGTGCATCTGCGGCTTCGTGACGCTTGTTGCGTGAAAATAGCTTGGCGTCCGTCGCTGTTACACGTCCATTTGTCGAGAACCAGGACGCGCGCGAAATCCTGGATGTTGACGACATCTTCAAGCGCAGCGTCGGGAAGATAGTCGCAAATGCTGGCTTCGGTCATGTCCCCCGCATAGAGAGAGGCAAGCTGCCGGCCGCTGCTGCACGGAATACTGGCTCCTCCCAACTCCATGCGGAGGTCGTCGGTACTTTCGATCAGCCCGTCCGACACGTCGATCACTTCGACGTTGGGCATGGGCAATCCAAGCCGGAGTCCAAGATTTGTTGCCAACATTTCATTTGCCAGAACTCTGATGTGCTGAGGGTTGTTCATGAACTTGGTCACATAGTGGGCACCATCAGAGGCTCGGAGAAGATGCGACTGCGATCCTCCTCGCATTCTGCGAAGGTGCTGGACCGCGGAGACACACGTGTCCATTGGGAACCTCCCGTATTGAGTTGGGGTGCGAAGATGGATTTTCAGCGATAGATGGAAAGGGGGGTTGTGTTGCGCCTGGCAAATTCCAACCAGTGTGCCACCTTCGAGGTCGATGTTTGAGGCACGTCAGGACCGATCTGTGCGACTTTTCGCGTCCGAGTTATTTCAGAGTGGCGACCTCCCCTGTGCAGAAGACCAGCGTCAGTTCGTTTGAGAATCGCTCCTTCTCTCGAATGATGGTCTTTCCGTCGTCTTCCTCTTCAGACCTGTCTACGAGCTTGACCGACTGCCAGTGGGCGATGTGTCGTGATTCACCATCGCCAAAGATTCCGTTGAGCATTCCCGCGGTGCAGAGCAGGCCAACATGCCCTCCATGCAGGGGTGTAAGCGGGCGGCCAGTCACATCTGCTTGGTGTGCGAAAAGAATGGGTGAGGCTTGGCGATACGCCGACGATTTCGGAAGTAAGTCCTCTATCACGTCTAAGGGAAGCCCTCGGTGAGCCAAACGTACCGTGCCGCTCGGCGGCGCCGTGTACTGGTGGTCAGGTTCCGCTGGTAGAGGCGGAAGCTCTTCCAGTTCTGTTTCGAGGGAGCCTAGCCACAGCTGCGCATGAATGATCTCGCGGTCCTGCAGGCGATCCCTCTCCTGCCGAGTACGACGTACTCCCAAGAGGACGACCTGCTTATAACGGACGCTTTCAGTTTCCGTGAGCCGATACACGCGTGCGTCTCGGAAATCCCTTGAAAGTAGGGCTGCGCAATCCGCAATTCGTTTGGCAGGAACAACGAATACTAGAATGCCGCCGCGTATTAGCCACCGGTATACATGCTCCAAGAAGAGCTTCTCCATGCGCTGCGATTTCTCTTCGCCCATCTCGAAATCGTACGGCGGGTTCAAATAGATCAGCGAGAACGATTCCACAGGGCACTGCACGTCAAAGCAGTTCCCATGGATCACGTCGATTCCTTTAGTACGCGCCTGTTCGACCCGGCCAGCGTCCAGTTCAACGCCGTACCGCAGAACATTTTTGTCAGAAGCGATTTCAGCGAACGCGGCGCCATCCCCCACGCAAGGGTCCAGCGCGCAACAGGGTGTGTCTGGGAATGTCAAGAATCTCCGGATCCGTTCCGCTTCCGGAGGCGGCAATGGGTAGAAACCGAGGCGCGTACGTCCAGCCAGTCGCATCGTAAACCTCCTTCACATCATCGTTTCTGGAGAGAAGAAGAGGTCTAGCTAGGGCACATGGGAGAGGCTGAATCGCGCCCTAAGATGATGCATTACAGCGAACTACAAGAGGGCATCTCACATATTTGGCAAGGAACTCGACTGGTGCTAGAGTCCGCGACGAATGGACACCGCGGTTCAAGCCAAAGCAGACGTCCTGCCGAGCGTGCGCCGGGGGAAGGTCGCTAAGACAAATTCGAAGGGCGTGAAGACAGAATGCCTTTTTGTTGATGACAGTTCCATACTGGTTTCGAATTTCTTGGCGTCCTTCATTCGCGCTGGCGACGAATTGTTTTTCCCTTTACAGCATGCTGCGGCCGACGCTGGCACACAAATCTACATTCGCAAAACCCATCAAGAGGAGAGTAGGTGGGACGTTTTTCAGGCCGAGATAGGTTACGCGACGCAACCCCGAATAGATAAGCGTAATAACCTCTTCGTTTCCGCCGAGGTTCACGGCGGCCACCTGGGGATTGTGTCGATACAAATTCGTTGCCAAACTTTAAGGGATTATTTCTATGTTGGCAATCGCCACCGCGCTTGGGACCGACAACCCTCTTTGTACGAACTCTTGCAAGTCGACCGCAAGTCCACCCCGGCAGAGCTTCGCCTTGCCTTCAAACTCCGCACGCTTGAACTCCGCACTGCCCAAATACCTGACAACAACGTTTCGGTATTGGAGCGCGCCTTCAATATCGTTGCACGTCCAGAACTGCGAGCTTGCTACGACGCTCTCCTGGATGACCCTTTGTCTGCCGCACTCTTCCCGTATGGTGGATTTGGTTCACTGCTCGTTGCTGGCGATATTTCACGCGACGGATCGACGTTTTATGCCTCGCGCATCCTATCGTTTTGTCCCGAGTCGAAGTTCAAACACTTCCGAGCACCATTGCGAAAAGTTGCCTTTTACAACGACTACGCAGTCTACCGAGATTCACGTCGCAAATTGGAAGTACTCTTCGACCAAGCATCCATGCCGCTGTTGTGGGATTCGAGTTGGAACCAGTGGAAACACCTGCTGCGTGTTAAGGTCGGCGTCAAGGCGACCTTTATTGAGAGCGGCAAATATCAACACCGCGCCAGTGCATGGCATTTGACGCAATGGGAGACGGCACTTCCGAGCCGCATTGAAGTCGCATTGCCCTCAAACATTACTGAACAGATCGACGAGGCCCGAAACACCCACCACCGCTTCGGAGAATTTTCCGAAGCGCTTGATCTGATTCGCGCGCGCATCGAGTCTAAACCGGTTGAGCGAACCCACCTGCAGACGGTCTGCGTTGGATTAGGGATGCCGGGCGACTTTGATGTCGCGCTGATTACTTGGAAGCCGGACTACGACAACTTCTATTACAAGCAGCTTTGCAAGCGTTCTCGTCACGTTTACCTGTTCCGGTCGGAGTACATCTTCGACCTAGAGACGGCTGTGATTGTCGAGACGCCGCAGCTGGGTCATGCAACTTACATCTTTTCGAAGCCTGTCAGTATGTCCGAGTTTCTAGCTATCTATGGGAGCGTCACAAAGGAGGACATTCGTCACAACCGTGGCAACTTAGCCGAAAGACTCGGCTTTTGGGGCCGACTCATCCACGGCCATAACCCACGGGACTGGATGAAGCAATTGAAAAGCTGCCTCGGCGAAGCTCTCGATTACGCCGCCGCAGAACTGTCTGATTGAAGGATTTGGAACGGTGTTCGCTGTGCCTCCTCAAAAGTGGATGATATTTGTCGCGACGCCTACCAAGGTATAGACAACCGCCTGCGCAGAAATTCAGAGCTTCTAACTGCCATCAAACTGCCATCAATTCACCCAAAAATCCCCGCAATTAGGACAATGGAGCCACAAGGACCCTTTGCCTAAATTGTTGATTCTGTTAGGAGTAGTTGGATTGCGTTTTCTTGCGTTGTTTCAAGTTCGGATTACGAATCGGCTGCTCTACCACTGAGCTACCTCGGCCCGCTCCATTCACAATAGCATCCGCAGAAAATTACTGTCAATTCATCCGCGAAAATGGCGTGCTTTCAGCGGGAGAATGGATACATCGCCCAGCCGATTCCCACGCCGATCAGGAGAAAAAGAAACAGCGACCACACGATGTACTTCACCCGCTCGATGGGGCGCCGCCGGCTCAGAAAACCAAACGCGATGGAAATCAGCACCGCGAAAAGCAGCATGGACTGCAGATGATCGAGTTTGAACTCTATCGCCGCGTTCATGCTTTGCGCCCTCGGGCTGCTTCATACGCGTGCAAGGCTGTCAGCAGATTCAGCACGCCTGCCGTAGCCAGGAACCTCGTTCCGTAATCGCCGCCGGCGTGCGAGACGTCCGCCCCGCTCGTTTCCAGTTTCGTGGCCACCAGATAAAACGTCCCCGTGCCCAAATCCGCCAAATATCCCAGCGTATCGAAGGCATCGTTCGCGCTTGAAGTAAAGACGTTGCCTCGCATCCCCGCGCCAAGAATCACAAGCAGGCCCACCGTCAGAAAACTCATTACCGCGCGCCCCCACATCTTCAGGAAAGCATGGCCCAGCCCCGGCACCAGCCATCCAGCCACGCCGATGAGGAAGGCGATCGCTTCCCGTTTCGAATCCCGTGGCGAAGCCACCGCGACTGCTTGTGTTTCCGTCTCTTCTGCCATCCAGCTTCCTTCTAATCCCAGATTATGCCAGCAACGCCAGAATTTCCTTTTGTATTGCCCCCGTCACGCGCGCCTCGCTGTCGCCGATATACACGTTCACTTCGCTGCGCACTCCGAATTCCGGCAGGTAAATTCCCGGTTCGATCGAATTGCAGGTGTGCGGGATCAGGTGCCTCACGTCGTGAGTTTCTAGCCCATCCATGTTCACGCCGTTGCCATGCACCTTTTCTCCGATGCTGTGCCCCGTGCGGTGGAAAAAATATTTCCCGTAGCCCGCTTTTTCAACCACCCGGCGTGACGCTTTGTCCACCTGCCACCCCTGCAGCGGCTTCCCGGCCGCAATGTGGCTGCGAATCAATTCCGTCGCCGCATCGCGCGCATCGCGCACCACGCCAAACACCTTCGCATATTTCTCCGGCACTTTCGCGCCCAGGTATCCCATCCAGGTGATGTCGTAATAGACGCTCCCCGGCGCTTTCTTCTTGCCCCAAACGTCCATCAAAAGCAGGTCGCCTTCGCGAATCGGCGAAGCCGATTCTGCTGTCGGGCCGTAGTGCGGATCGCTGGCATGCGCATTGACGGCAATATCCGGCCCTTCCTCCGCCCAAATCCCCGCCGCCTCGAATTCCTTCAATATCCAGTTTTTGACACCAAATTCGGTCAGGGTCTTCTTCTCGCGCACGCTTTTCGCGGCCAGCAAAAAAGCATCACGGACGATCCGGTCGATGGCTACTCCTGCCAAAAGATGCGATTCGAGCTGCTCCGCGCTCCAGCACGCTTCGTATTTCTGCACCAGGTCCGCCGAACTCACTACCTTTGGCCCAGAGCTGCGCACCAGTTCAATCGTCCCGGCGTCCACCATCGACACATAAGGGATCGCGTTTTTCGGCGAGTATTGCATCGCCACGTTCTTTGCGCGCCCAAACATCTTCTTCAGGTTCTTTCGCAGTTCTTCCTGGGCCGAGTAATACAGCGTCTCCCCGGGCAATGCCGCCAGCGACTGCGTCTCGATCTTGTGCACCAATTTCTTTGGCGTTCCCTTCGCCGGAACGAAATAAAACCACCGCCTCGTCCTCATCCCGGGCTGCAAACCTAAAATGTTCTGCGCGATGGGGTCGCGCCCACGAAAATCATAAAAAAGCCAGCCATCGATTTTGGCGGCCCGCAAGTCACTCTGAATTCCTTGAATATCTACGCTCATTGGAGAATCAGCTCCATCGCTCGGACAACACTCAACTGTCAAGCTTCTAGCACCAGCAGCGCGAGGATCTGCTGCCGGCTCACACCGCGGATTTCCAGCCTTTTTGTGCGGCTTCTATCGCCGCTAAGAATTCTAACAGCCGCTCTCGGTGTTTTCAAAAGTTCCGCCAGGAATTCCACCAACGCCTCATTCGCACGGTCCTCAAGTGCCGGCGCGCGCAGCCGCACCTTCAGCGCGCCTCCCAATTCGCCCGCAATTTCGTCCTTGCTCGCCCGCGGCTGTACCCTCACAAGAAAAGTCGCCGCACCTTCCCGCTCCTGGACCTCCAGCATCCATCTTCCTCTCGGTTCGTTATTTGGCTTCTCTTGTCCCAAACAGCGCCGTGCCCACACGCACTTCCGTTGCGCCTTCTTCAATGGCCACTTCAAAATCGTGCGACATTCCCATCGACAGCACGGGCAGGTCGATTCCCATCGTTGCCGTCAATCCGTCGCGCAACTCTCTCAATCGCCGGAAATATGGCCGGACCTTCTCCGCATCTTCCAGAAAAGGCGGAATACACATCAGTCCCGCAAGTTGTAACCGAGGCAGCTCGGCACACCCTTCAGCCAACGCCGCAAGCTCGCTGATTTCCACGCCGCTCTTCGTCGCCTCTGGCGCAATATGCACTTCGATCAGCACGCGCAGCTTGCCCGTGATTCCCGCCTCTGCCCGTCCCCGGTCTAACCGCTCCGCAATCGTAAAATCATCCACCGAATCAACACTGTGAAAAAGCCTCGCCGCCCGCGCCGTCTTATTGCTCTGCAAATGCCCGATCAGATGCCACGTCGCTGCCAGCCCTTCCGTTCCCGCGCGCTTGCCTTCCCACTCTTGCACTCTATTCTCGCCAAAGTGCCGGATCCCCGCTTCAAATGCTTCGCGAATGGCGCTTGCCGGATGAGTCTTTGACACTCCGATCAAAGTGATCTCTCCCACTCGCCGCCCTGCACGCGCCGCCGCCCTGGCGATCCTCTCTTGAATTCGCGGCAGATTTTCTTGCACCGGAGTTCTCGTCATGTTCGAATTCGAATCCTAGCACGCGCGGCATTGCAGCGCCGAGTCTCTGCGGTTAGACTGGCCTTCTGCGCCGTTAGATGCGCGGTCACACGAAAAATGGACGCTCCTGGAAAACTCATCGCCGTCGAAGGCATCGATGGCAGCGGCAAGCGCACCCAAGTCGAACTGCTGACCCTCACCCTCAAAGCGCGCGGCCACGACGTCTACTCCACCGGCTTTCCCCAATACGATTCCTGGTTCGGCAAAATGGTCGGCCAATTTTTGAACGGCGATCTGGGCCCGCTGGAAGCGGTCGATCCCCATTTCACCGCCATGCTCTACGCCGGCGACCGCTTCGAAGCCAAATCTAAACTCCAAGGTGCTCTATACAACGGCCATATTGTTCTTGTGGACCGCTACATCGGCTCCAACCTGGCTCACCAGACCGCCCGCGTGCCCCCGGAAAAGCGCTCCGCGTTCCTGGAATGGATCGAGCATCTCGAATACGGCATCTACGGCCTTCCGCGCGAAAACCTCATCCTCTACCTTCGCGTGCCCCCGCAAGCAGCGCAGCGCCTCGTTGAACGCAAATCCGCGCGGAGCTACACGAGTGCCCGGAAGGATTTGCTCGAAGCCAGCCTTCGCCACCTCGAAGATGCCGCCGAAATGTACGATTCGCTCTCCCGCAGCGTCCCCTGGGCTACCATCCAGTGTTTCGATGCCGCCCGCAACGACATCCGTGAACCGGAAGAAATTGCCATGGACGTTCTCGCCGCCGTCGAAGGCATTCTTTCCTCCGCTTCCGCGGGCGAGGAGCGCTAGGGCATGGGCCTCTCCGAATTTCTCGGCAACGAACGCATCGTCACCGCGCTACGCGGCGCTCTTCGGAGTCAGCGCGTTCCCCACGCCTTGCTCTTCACCGGGCCGCGAGGTGTTGGCAAATTCACTTTCGCGCGCATGTTCGCGCAGGCCGCGAATTGCGAGCGCCTCACCGACGATTTCTGCGGCGAGTGCGCCACGTGCCAACGCATTTCGCAACTCGCCGATCCGCAAACGCTTCTCGAGCAAGGACTCGTCGAACGCGGCGAGAGTGCTGACGCCGCAACGGTCGAGCGTGTGCCTCTAATTCTTCAATCGCACCCGGACGTGTGGGCTCTTGTGCCCGATCCAGTCCGCCTGAAAAGTCCCGTAGCGCGCCCCATGCTGCGCGTCGGCCAGTTGCGAGCCGTCCAGCGCGCTGCCTACTTTCAACCCATGGGCCGCCGCCGCGTCTTCATCCTCGATGGCGCGGATACCATGCGCTGGGATGTCGCCAATGTCTTCCTGAAAATTCTAGAAGAGCCTCCCGGCTCCGCGACCCTCATCCTCACCGCGCCTTCTCCCTACGCCCTTCTGACGACCATCGTCTCGCGCTGCCTGCAATTTCATTTCGCGCCCCTGCCGCAAGCCGCCGTCGAAAAAATCCTGAAAGAAAAAACCGATCGCAAGCCCGCCGAAATCAAGCGCGCCGCCCAACTCGCCGAGGGCAGCCCCGGCCTGGCCATGGAAATGGACGTCAACGCCGCCGCCGACCGCCGAAGAACTGCATTGCAAATCCTCGAACGTGCCGCGCAGGGCCAGGGCTTCGGCCAGCTCTTCACCGCCACTTCGGCTCTCGCCAAGGACCGCGATTCCTCCTTCGAAGAACAGATCGGCGTTTTCTACGGCTTGCTCACCGATCTCCTTGAACTTACGTCCAAAGTGAAAGAACCCGTCTTGCGCAATGCTCCGCTCGCGAGAGAGTTGGATTCTCTCAGCAAGTCCGTGGACTCCGCTTGGGTTCTCCGCGCCATTGCCGGCTTTGACGAACTTTACTTCGGCGCCCGGCGCAACTTGAATCGCCAGCTCGGCCTCGATGCCCTGGCCGCTTCTCTTGCTCCCACACTGACGCGCGCTTCCGCGCCGCGGCCCTGATCAGCGCTGCCCAATACTCGCCATTTTAAAATTAAATCGCTAGACTGTAACCCACAGCTTGCCGCACGCATCATAGTGTTTAGATTGTCCAACCCCGCAGTTCAGAAGGAGCAGTCATGGTGAACCGCCGCATGTTTCGTCCGGGCTTCCCGGACGTCAAGGAGCCGAGCGCACCCCGCCCTCAGCACAACGGCCCCATCCCCAGCAAAAAGCCCGCGCCGCCCGAAACGACGCACGCCGAGAACTTCTACTGGGTCAAGCAGATGCAGTCCCATACCCCGATGGCCGTCGTCCTGGAGAGCGGCGAAATCCTTCGCGGCACCGTCGAATGGTACGACCGTGATTGCATCAAGCTCACCCGCCAAGGCAGCCCGAATCTGCTCATTTTCAAGCGCGTGATCAAGTACGTTCACAAAGATGGCGAAGAATCGGCCCAAGGCGGCGACGAGTAACTTCTCTACTTGTGAAGGGAATGCCCAGCCTTTGCTCCGAAGGTGAGTAACGCTTTTGCGGCCAGCGACCCGTTCTGGTTGAAAATCTCGCATTCTGTCACAACAAAATTTCTTCCCGCACGCAATACCCGCGCATCCGCCTTGATCCGCCCGCCCGGCACCGGCTCCAGATAGTTGATGCTTAATTCCACGGTCGCAATCTCCGTCCCTTTCGGCACCACGGTGTACGCCGCGATCGCTGCCGTGGTGTCCGCAAGCGCCGCCAGAATTCCTCCGTGAACCACTCCATGAATCTGCTTATGATTCGGCCGCACATCCAGCCGGAAAATCGCCCGCCCCGCGTGCACGCTCTCCACGTCAAATCCCAGAAGCTCCGTCGACTGGCTCTCCTTCATCCGCTGCCGCACCATTTCCGTGACCCGCTTCTCTTCTCTCGACATTTTCTTCGTCATCGCGATTTATCGCTTTCCTTCACGCCATTCAAGGAACTCCGCCTATCCCCGCCTTCTCTGCGCGCCTCTGCGTCTCTGCGTTATCTTTATTCCTTTTTTTTTCACATTGATTAGGACGCTGTCACCCCACCATCCAGCGGAATCGCCGCCCCCGTAAGCCAAGACGATTCCTCCGAAGCCAGGTACACCGCCATCTCCGCCACATCTTCCGGCCTACCTAGTCGCCCCAGAGGAATCGTCGCCAGACGCGCCTTCAGCTTCGCCTGTCCCTCCTCCGTCTCGTTAAACACGCCCTTCACCAGATCCGTTTCCACCACCGAGGGACAAATGCAATTCACGCGAATCTTTTCATACGCGTGATCCAGCGCCATCGACTTCGTTAACATCGTAACCGCCCCTTTCGAAGCGGAATACGCCGCCCGGTCCTTCACCGCAAACAACCCCAGCACCGAGCCAATGTTCACGATTGCTCCCCCGCCGCATTTCCGAAATTCCGGCAGCACCGCCCGCGACACCAAGAACGGTCCCTTCACGTTGACTGTCATCATCCGGTCCCACTCTTCCTCGCTGATTCCCTCTACCGTCGAAACATGCAGCGTTCCCGCATTGTTCACCAAAACATTCAGCCGCCCGAATCGCTCCACCGTCCCTTTCACCGCTCGCTCGACCTCCCGCGCGTGCGTCACATCGCACTCCATCGCCAATCCCGCTCCGCCCGCCTTCTGCACTTCCACAATTACTTCACGCAGCTTTTCCAGCCTTCTCCCCGCCACGCACACGCTCGCGCCTTCCCGCGCAAACGCTAGGGCAATCGCCCGCCCGATCCCAGTACCGCCGCCCGTAATCAACGCTACCTTGCCAGAAAGTCGTGTCACGGATTTCCCCGTTCCTGCGTCTAATAGGGACGTCGCACCGCCGCATCATGTCCCACGCAGTGCGCGCGACTCTAGCACTCGGCTCCCTGTCCCGCAAGTTGGGCTGTAGAGGCCGGGCTTTAGCCCGGCACGTAGTGGCGGGTCTTCAGACCCGTGCTTTTCTTTCCAGCTTTTGAGGTGATATCTCTATGTTAGTGTCTCAGGCGACCGGGTGCAGGCTTCAAATTCAAATTTAAATTGAAATCACGCAACGCATTTGAATTTGCTTTTACTGAAAACTGATAACTGACGACTGAAAACTCCTATGCGCATCGGTATCACCTGCTACCCCACTTACGGCGGCTCCGGCGTCGTCGCCACCGAACTCGGCATGGAACTCGCCGCTCGCGGCCATGACATCCATTTCATCAGCTACGCCCCGCCGATCCGCATGAACCAAAACGACCCCCGCATCCATTTTCACGAAGTCGAGGTCGTCTCCTACCCGCTCTTCGATCACCCGCCTTACACTCTGGCTCTCGCCACAAAAATGCTCGAAGTATTCGAATCCGAATCGCTCGACCTGCTCCACGTCCACTACGCCATTCCCCATTCCGTAAGCGCCATGCTCGCGCGCTCCATGGCCGCCCCGCGCCGCCTCCCGTTCGTCACCACTCTTCACGGCACGGACATCACTCTCGTCGGCAGCAACCGCAGCTATCTCCCCATCACCAAATTCTCCATCGAGCAGAGCGACGGCGTCACCGCCATCTCCAGCTATTTGCTGAAGCAAACGCTCAAAGAATTCGACATCAAGCGCCCCATCGAAGTCATTCCCAATTTCGTGAACTGTGAACTCTACAATCGCACCGCCGACAAGGGTTTCGCCGCTCAATGGGCGCCCAACGGCGAACCCATCCTCATGCACCTCTCGAATTTTCGCCCCGTCAAGCGCCTCACCGACGCCGTCGAAATTTTCGCCCTGGTCCGCGCCAAAATGCCAGCCAAGTTAGTACTTATCGGCGATGGCCCGGACCGCGGCGCCGCCGAGTACCTCGTCCGCAAATATTGTCTCCAGAAAGACGTTTTCTTCCTCGGCAAACAGGACAACGTCTACGAAAAACTCGCCGCCGCCGATCTTTTCCTGCTTCCCTCCCAACTCGAATCCTTCGGCCTAGCCGCACTCGAGGCCATGGCCTGCGAAGTCCCGGTCATCGCCACCAACGTAGGTGGCGTCCCCGAAGTCGTCGAGCACGGGGTGGATGGATTTTTGGTCCAACCCGGCGATGTGAAAGAAGCCGCCCGCTACGCCATCGAACTCTTGTCCCGCGCCGACCGCGGCCGCGAAATGGGCAAAATCGCCCGCATCAACGCCAAGAAAAAATTCTGCGCCAACGACGTCATCCCCGCCTACGAAAACTACTACAAGCGCGTCCTCAGCGAATCCTGATCCGCGATTGTGTTTGCCGTTGTCGAGGCGCAGCATGCTGCGCCCCGCTCGGCAACCAGCTAAAGCGGCTTGCGGCTTTCCTTCATCCCGAACAATATTCGGAAACGTTATGAGGGATCCCAGCGCTCGTTTCGCTTACCTAGAACTGAGGCGGCAACTATTTCCGACATCTCCGTTTGCGGATAGTCTCCAGATTGCCAACCCATCGGAAGTTACGCGCTTGCACATCGGTTCCGGCTTGAGGACGCTGAACTTCTGGCAGCAATTGACATGGTTAGAGTCCAGATTGAAACAACAGGTGACAAGTCACGTTCCAAAACGGACGCAAGGTGACAGGTTAGTCGGAGGGTTGCAAATGGAAAGAGGCTCCGTGGGCCTGGCACGTCGATATTCTTTGCGCTGAATATCTGGACGGTTAGTCAACCTGACACAAATCCATGTTATGTATTGTTCTGCACTGTTTATGTTCGCTAAATAGGCGTAAGCTATATTCGCTCGACCTCTAATAGGTTCGCCATGAGGCCCAAGACCATCAAACCACCAACAAAACACGCGGTCTCTCCATCCACGCTCATTCCCCCGCCGCTCCGCATGCGAAAGGGCAAGGGTGGAAATATGCAGTATCGGGCGTTGCTCGAAGCGGCTCCCGATGCCATGGTAATCGTGAACCAGAAGGGAGAAATCGTCCTCCTGAATCTCCAGGCGGAAAAACAGTTCGGATACCGCCGTGATGAACTCGTAGGGCAGAAGGTGAAGAACATCATCCCGGAAGGTTTCGCCGAACGGCTGATTGCGGATGGTCTTCGCTCCGCGGCTGACGCCTTGGCACAGCAGATCGGTACCGGTATTGAACTCACCGGGCGGCGAAAAAATGGAAGCGACTTTCCAATCGAGATCATGTTGAGCCCTTTCGAAAACGCCGAGGAAATCCTGGTGACAGCGGCAATTCGCGACATCAGCGTGCGCAAGGCCACGGAAAAGCATCTCGCGCAAATGGAAGGCAGGTACCGCGGGCTGCTCGAGGCAGCGCCGGATGCGATGGTAGTGGTGAACCATGACGGGGAAATTGTCCTCCTGAATCTTCAGGCGGAAAGAAGGTTCGGATATCGCCGCGATGAACTCATAGGGCAAAAAGTAAAGAACATCATTCCGCAAGGGTTCGCGGAAAGGCTGATCGCGGACGGTACCCGATCGGCAGCTGACGCTCTGGCACAACAGATCGGTACGGGCATTGAACTCATTGGGCGTCGAAAAGATGGCAGTGCCTTCCCAATCGAGATCATGCTGAGTCCGCTCGATGGGGTGGACGGAATCCTGGTCACCGCCGCGATCCGTGATATTACGGAACGCAAACGGCGTGAATACGACCTGTCCCGCTTGGCCGCCGTCGTGGAGTCATCCCACGATGCCATCGTCGGGATCACTCCCGAAGGGATCATTCTTACCTGGAACCACGGCGCCGAGCTAACCTATGGGTACTCGGCCACGGAAGCTGAAGGACGATCATTCATGTTCCTTTCTCCTGCTGACCGCACAGTGGAGAGCTCAAAGCTCCTGGAAAGGGCACAACGCGGCGGGACCGTGGAGCCTTTTGAGACTATTCGAGTGAAAAAGGACGGGACGCACATCCATATTTCTCTGACCCTTTCACCCATCGAAGACGCGGATGGCAAGGTGGTTGGTATTTCAAGCGTTGCCCGGGACGTCACCGAAGGAAAAAACCTGGAAGAGAGGCTTCGGCAGGCACAAAAAATGGAAGCAGTGGGACAATTGGCAGGGGGCGTGGCTCACGATTTTAACAATTTACTCGGGGTCATCCTGGGTTACACAGGGCTCTCGCTCGATCGTCTCAGTCCAGATGATCCCCATTACAAGAGTATTTCAGAAATTCAGAAAGCAGGCGAGCGTGCCGCATTATTGACGCGCCAGCTTCTCGCCTTCAGCCGCAAGCAAGTCCTGCAAACCAAAGTCCTCGACCTCAACACGGTAGTCGCCGGCGCGGAAAAGTTGCTCGAGCGCCTTATCGGCGAGGACATTGAGTTGCTGGTCGTTTTGAATCCCGCGCTCGGACGGATAGAAGCCGATGCTGGACAGCTCGAACAAATCATCATGAATCTGGCCGTGAATGCGCGCGACGCCATGCCCCCCGGGGGCAAGCTCACTATTGAAACTTCGAATGTGAAAATTGATGAGGAATATGCCCTACGGCACCCCACTATGCTGCCGGGACCCCACGTGATGCTTTCGGTAACCGATACTGGCTGCGGCATGGACGCCAAGACGAAAGCCCGCATATTTGAGCCATTCTTTACGACCAAGGAGTTTGGCAAAGGCACAGGCCTTGGCTTGAGTACCGTCTATGGAATCGTGAGGCAGAGCGGCGGGTCGGTCTGGGTTTACAGCGAGGTAGGGATCGGTACGACTTTCAAGCTCTATTTCCCCTGCGTGAGTCCAGTCCTTGAAAACGCATCGCCAAGCGATAAGCCGGAGAAAGTAGAAGGGGGCTCACAGACGATTCTGATCGTCGAGGATGAGGCGGCTCTGCTCGAGGTCACCCACCGGTCCCTGGAGGCGGTGGGCTACGCGATCCTCGCGGCGCAGACCCCGGCGGAGGCCGTACGAATCTCTGAACGTCACCCCGGTCCAATTCATTTGATGGTGACCGATGTCATCATGCCAGGTATGAGTGGAGCCCAGTTGGCCTCTCACCTCTCCGCTCTGCGTCCGGAAATGAAGGTACTGTATGTTTCCGGATACACCGATGACACTATCGTCCGTCACGGAGTTCTGGAAGCGGGTCTCGCATTTCTGCAAAAGCCTTTTTCCCCAAAAACGCTGGCCCGGAAAGTGGGCGAACTACTCACCCCTGCCTTGGTCTGAGGGATTCCTTAGCCGTTCATCGCGTTGCCGGCATGCCCCATGCTTTGCGTCTCTGTCGTATGCAAAGCGTGGGGGTTAGATTCAACACGATCACGACGCAAACTGGAGCCACTAGGACCGAAGCGCTAAATCGTAGTTTCCTATTGACAATAAGGTCATTACTCTGGTACATTACTCCCGTAAAGTAGTGCGCCTCGCCTTCCGCGAGACTCCCCTTACAATTCAAATCTAACTTTTCAGGAGAATTCTATGTCCACGAACCGCTCCGTCGACCGCTTTGCGGTCGCACGTGAAAAAGGCCGTTCTGCGGCCACAAAGGAAAAAGTCCGTTCTACGGCCACAAATGCAGGAGTTCGGTCTACGTCCAAATCCAAGAAAGACCGTTCCCCCAACCTATGCGCCTTCACCTTTGCCGATGGCCGCCAGTGCCGCACTCCGCGCTGCTCCGGGCATCTGCATTTCTGTTACTTCCACGCCCAAAAAGAAGCCGAACGCCTCGCCGCCCAACAAGTCGGCCAGGACATTTCCCGCTTCCTTCCCACAAAATTGTTGACCGCTTGCGATCTCGGCGTCGCCATGTCCCGGCTCTTCTGCGCCGTCGCCCAGGGTCAGGTCAAGCCCAAAGTCGCTTCCACGCTCGCTTATCTCGCCCAGACCATGCTCCAGTCCATCCCCATCGCCCAGCACGAATACTGTGAATCTTTCGACCCCGATATCTGGCGCAGCACTGTCCGTTCCTCGTTCAACCATGACGATCCAGACGACGCTGACGACACCGCCGATGACGCTGCCGACGCTCCTGCTTCCGCACCCACCAGCCACCAGCCCGCCGCACCGCGTGAGGAATCTGCTCCTCCCTCAAACGCGTCACTCACCACTCATCACTCGCCACTTCCCCCAGCCCCATCGCCGCACACTCCTTTACCCCCCACAAGCGCCGAATTCGCTCAGCTGCTATTGGCCGGGCGGAATTCATCCCGACCGGAGGGCCCGACCCCATCGGGATCGGAGATCCCAGCCCTATCGGGATTGGAACTCCCGACGCCCGCGACCCAGCCCGCACCTTCATCGCTCTGCACACTGCCGGCTCTGAACAACTCGCAACCTACGCCCACTCCGCCCACCCCGCAACCCACCTCACCACAGCAATCCCAGCCAACCCACAACTCGCCGCAAAACTCACTACCTACAACCGTGCCGTCAGCTCCACCGCCTGTGCCACCCGGCTTTGGCGCCCCCGCCAACTGGGACGTCTTGATTCCCCCTAAACCCCGCCGCAGATTCTCCCGCCACTGGCATTTGCCAGAGTGATACTCCAATCGCTCGACTCCGCCTCCTCTTCACTACCCACTACCCACAGCCACTAGCCACTCTTCTAACCATCTTTAAAATCAACACTTCCAAAAGTGCATCAAAACAAACGACTTTAACTCCCTTTAAAATGAACACTTTTGAAAAACAGGGGAGGGGTACCCCGTCGGGAATCCACAATCAGCTATGGCGTTCTACACTGAAATGCAGGAGCTCATTTGGGAATGGTGAGATGTCGAGATTGCTACAGCTCCGGCCGGAATTCATCCCGATCGGAGATCCCGACCTTGTCGGGAGGCCTAAGGCTTCTCTTCCGCCGCGATGCGAATATGCTCCAACACTCTCAAATGAATCTTATGAATGATGTAATCCGACCACAAATGCCAGTAAGCCGCCGGCCACATCGCATCGTGATACCACGTCGTGCCGGTGATCCGCGTGTGACCATTCGCCAGAGCCGTCAGCGTGAATTGGCCCTTCTCCGAAACAAAGTAGCCATGCAGGTGGGGCGCGTCGATGTGTCCGTACGGCGTCATCTCCTCGAGCGGTGCCGGATTCGCGGTCACACCAAATTTCAGCAGATGCGGCTCGTCCCAAATCTCGATCGGCTCTACGAATGGACCCGTTGAGAAGACGCACTCACGCACCGCGCCTGGGCCGTGTCCGTGAATTTCCGCGCGAATCGGATACGCAATCCCTGCGCGAAACAACCATTCTTTCGGCGGCGGTATCTCCGCAAACGCCACCACCTGATTCCAAACTTTTTCCGGAGGCGCATTCACCTCAATGGCGGTGTTTACTTCGTACACCGGTGGCCTCAGTGCTGCGGCATGCTCGATTCCAAACGAAGCCGGGACTGCCAAGAGGAGAATCGACAGCATCGCCGGCGACTGCCTCGGCCGCCAATGCCGCTCCTGGATGCTGTAACCCAGCGCCCCGCCCAAAATCGCAAGTCCTAGCGCAAAAGGGGCTGCCATCATCACGCAGATCACGCCTTCCATCGCCACCGAAACGAGCGCCACACCCACCAGAACCACTGGCAAAATCGCCACGTTCAAGCACTCGCGCGGCCGCCGCGGAGCGTGATAGCTGTACAGCAGCGCCGAAAACATCCCCATACAAAACGGCAACGCCACAAACAATCCCCAGCCGTACGATCCGATGACCAGCGTTCCCAGCGCTACAAACAAAAGTCCAAGAACGGTGGTGAGAAAGACTGCTACTGCCGCGCTTCCCAGCGCGCTGTGCGGAATCAAATTGTCGAGTCCATGCGGCCCTGGCCATGGCGCGCCCTCGGCATCCGCGGCGCGCTCCGCGGGCGGCAAGACGCAAAGCATCAGCAGAAACAGCACATTGATCACGGGCACAAAAAATAACACGACGAGCCAAACCGGCTGCCCGGCGTCGCGCAATCTCTTCACCGTCATCGTTACTCCGAGCCAAAGAAACGGAATGGAGAAAAGCAATAGCGCGGCAAGGAAATTGGCTTCTATCGGTGAGAGATGATTCAGCCTGGCCGCTTTTCCCAGCGGCGCCCAATAATTGAAGCTGTTGTTGTAGCCGAGATAAGAAGAGGCGATCAGACGGTCCAGATTGTGTTTGGCAGCCACTCCGATAAATCCCACCGCGGCGTACGCTCTGCGGCTGACTTTTCCATCCCAGTGCCACAAACTCGCGAAAGTTATTCCCATTGCGACCTCCGCCCGATTAGCGATTCGTGGGGTCCACTTCGCAGGACACTGCGGCGCAACTCCGGCTCGCGGCGATCCAGCGATAGCCTTTGCGAAGAATTTCCATCATCCCGGGAATTTTCGAAATCCAGACCAGCGGCCGACCCCACCAGATTTCTCGAGCCAGCGCTACCGCGGCGTCCGCGCCGCCGTACTGGCTTCCATCGCTCAGCAGAAATCTCATTTCAAAAAGTAGTTGTTCGCGCGGCATCGCCAGCAGCGAGCCAACGCGCGGATCCTGCAGCGGCGCCAGAGCCATTCCACGCCGCTCCAGAATCGGTGCAATCCACCGTGCGGTTTGCACGCAAAACTTGCACTCCGCGTCAAAAAACAACCACCCTCGCGCGTGCCGCCCCTTCCCGTCCGTGTATTCACTCACCAGCGAAATCATGATCCACCTGCAATTCCCTGCCGCTCTTGACTCTTCTCTGCGAATCTCAGCCTACTGTGCGTCTCTGCGTTATCTTTTCTCTTTTTCTCTCCCTGAAATTTCAACATTAAACTGTCAACCGTTGGCCGCTTTCTTCCCCAGCAGCGTAATCACTTTCCCGCGCAGCTTCACGACACCCTTCAGCGCCCCCGTCGGCATGCGAATGATCTCCTCGAACAATCCGGTCATCGCCGTCAAAAACTCGAGCATAGTTTCGAGCCGCTCCCGAGTGTACGCATCGCCCTGCGGATTGGCCTTCACCTCGCGCACGCATTCGGCGAGCACATTCAGCGTCGGATCAATCTCCCGCCGCTTGCGCTCCTCCGAAACGATGCGAAAAATCTCCCACACGTCCTTAATCGACTCGAAATGATCGCGCCGGTCCCCCAGCACGTGCACCACGCGCACGATGCGCCACCCCTGAAGCTCGCGCAAACTGGTGCTCACATTCGAGCGCGCCACAGCCAAGGTGTCGGAAATCTCGTCCGCCGGCAGCGGATGCGGAGACAAGAACAGCAACGCGTGGACCTGGGCGACCGTGCGGTTGATGCCCCACCGGGTGCCCATCTCTCCCCAATGCAAAATGAACTTCTGGGCCACCGGGGTTAAGTTGTTTTTGGCTGTTTCCGTCATTTCGGCCTTCCCTGCTGCGACTTTCTTGTTGCGTTCGGTGCGTCTGTACTTTCTGTTTGTACAGAACATACAGTTGTTTCAGCGATTTGTCAAGCCTTTTTACCTGTCCTTTTTCTGGCCTTCCCAGCCTCTCTCACGGCTGTTAGCTTCTTAGAGAGAGTCCTCGACAGGCAAAGGAGAGGCGCTTGCGGCAGATGCCTGAGCACAATACTCGCCGAGCCGCCTGGTTCCTCGCCCTCCTTGCCTGTCTACTTTGTTGCCTTGGGGCCGCAGTCGCTTCCGAGGAGCCCGCAGAGAACACCTCTCTCTCCGCCGCGGTCTGCCCCATCGTTTATCAACTGGGTCAAGCCCCAGCCTCGCGCGGCTACCGCTACAGCTTCTTTGGCAACGGCTTCTTCATTAACGAAGAGGGATACGTTCTGACGGTCGCGCATGTGCTCGAGACCTTTCGCGGCGGCGGCCAGCCCTACATCCTCGTCAGCCGCCCCGATAGCCCGCCACAGCTTCTTCGAGCCGACGTGATTGCGGTGGACAAAGAACATGATGTCGCCATTCTTCGCGCAACCCCGAATCCTTTCGTGGGCAAGCACAAAGTAACCTTTCTGCCGCTCGCTTCTGAATCAGCCGTACTCGGCCAACACGTGATCGCCCTCTCGCTGCATCCCCAGACGCCCCAGAATGCTCGGTCTTTCCAAGCTCCACAAGAGGACCGCTCCTCCGGCGAAGTCCTCTCCTACGAATCGACCAAGCTTGAGAAGTCCGCGCCCGCCGCTGACGTCTTCCTCCTAAGCCATCCCGTAACGCTCGGCCAAAGCGGCTCCCCGGTCCTCGCGCAAGACTCCCAGGCTGTAGTCGGTCTAATCGAAGGTCGCTGGCTGCGCTCCAGCGGTCTTTCTATCACCAAGGCATCTTCCCGGTCCGCCTCTGTTCCCGGCGCGGCCATCCCCATTCGCTATGCGATCGCGCTTCTACAAAGCCAGTCCATCGCCTGGCACACTCCCCAAATTCGGGCTGCTTCCTCGCCCACGCCCTGACAGGAATTCCAGTCATTCTCTGCCTATGCCGAGCTGAACTATGGTCTTGGCTGGCCGATACACGGGTAGTATAATGGTAGTATGAAAGAGAAGACTTCTATCACACTCTCGAAGGACGTTTTGAAGGACATCGATCGTCTAGCGGGTTCCAAACACTCACGCTCCGCGTTCATTGAACGGGTGCTGAGACGGTACCTGCGCCAGCGTGCCAAGGCGGTCTTGCAGACGCGAGACCTAGAGCGCATCAATCGCGCCGCGGAGCGACTCAACCATGAGGCTGCGGAAGTCTTGGATTATCAGGCGTCTGCCGAATGAACCGTGGAGAGCTTTATCGGGTGTATAGGCCGGGAGGCGATTCCAAACAGTACCGGATTTTCGTCATTGTCAGCCGCCGGGTGTTGATCGATTCAAAGTTCTCGACAGTGATTTGCGCTCCGGTGTTCACCAATGGCGAAGGGCTATCTACTCAAGTCGCGGTTGATCTCGAAGAAGGCATGAAGCATTCGAGCTGGATCATGTGTGACAATCTCGTGAGTTTGAGAAAAGCAGAACTCACGAATTACGTCGGGTCGCTGTCGCCGGCGAAACTGCTCGAACTAAACCGCGCGCTAAAAATGGCGCTTGATTTGTGAGCGACAAATTCAATTGCTGGCCCCTCGTGCTATCGTAACCACCTTGCGAGAGTTGGAGAGGCTTCTATGACTGCGAACGAATTCCGCCGCCTGGCCCTGGCGCTCCCCGAAACGGAAGAACGTGCGCACATGGAGCATCCAGATTTTCGGGTGGGTGGGAAGATTTTTGCGACGCTGGGCTATCCCGAAGATGGTTTTGCGATGGTCAAACTAACACCGATCGAGCAAGAGATGTTTATCAAAGCGCAGCCCGCGGTATTCAAGCCATGTAATGGCGCCTGGGGACGGCGTGGCGCGACTAACGTAAGGCTCAAGGCAGCACGTAAACAGGTTGTCCGGCACGCGCTTCTCGCCGCTTGGCACTTGACGGCCCCGAAGCGGCTGCAGCACTTGGCCGAAGCCAAAGAATAGTCATTCTTGAGGCCACAAAACTATTACCGCCGCGATTCCGGCGGCACCAGGTTGTTCGCGCGGTAGTAGACGACCAGCTGGCCGAAGTGCTCGGTGCTGTGCTCGATGGCGGTGATCCAGATGTAGGAGTTGTGGACCACATGCTTCCCGGTTTCCCACCCAAATGGCGTGGTTTTATCCAGGCCGGCATCGCCCTGCTGTTTGATCACGGCCGCTCCGTCGGCAACAGCTTGCTCAATGAGTTTCACCACATCGGCTTTCGTCTTGTAAACGTCTCGCGACGGGTTGTGGGTGTCCTTGACTGAGTCGGGGCCAACGTTCGATTGGGAAACTCTGCCGATCAGATCGTAATCGACGGCGGCGACGTGCAGGAGATTTTCTGCAAAGGTGCGCTCGTCTTTCTGTACTTTGAAATCGTACTTGTCTTCCGGAAAATCCTTGGCCATGGCGATCAGCCTATTGCCGATGTGGTTCCACCACTCGAGCGTCTCCTCTGCCCGGGAACGCGCGGGGCCTGTAGCTTGATTCTGTGACTGCCCCTGACCGTAAAGGCTTGTTCCGGTAAGGGCAAGCAGAGTGACGGCAACGAGCACGAGCCTGGGTCGGTTCAAAGACTGCCTCATCGTAAATTCCTCCTTTGGATTGGCAATAACCCTCAAACAAGCACCGACCATTCCTCGATGGTGCGGCGAATTATTCATGTCTCAGCGCGACCAGCGGATCGACGCGCATCGCGCGCCGGGCCGGAATGTAACAAGCAAGCAGAGCGACACCGATGAGTAGAAGGGCGACACCTGCGAAGGTCAGAGGATCTGTCGGCCTCACACCATAAAGCAGGCCGGCCATCAGACGTGACACAACCGCAGCACCAACGAGTCCAACCACAGCACCAGCAATGGCGAGCCCTAATCCTTGACGCAAAACCATCTGCAGGATGCTTTTCCTTCCTGCGCCAAGTGCAATACGAATTCCGATCTCATGGGTGCGCTCGCTCACCATGTATGAAATCACTCCGTAAATTCCAAGCCCAGCGAGGAGCAAGGCGGTTAGAGCGAACAGCGCAACGATTTCCATCGAGAACCGCCGCTCGGAGAGCGACGCGGATACCGTTTCGTTGAGCGTCTGCGAGCCAGAAATGGGGAGCGTTGGATCGACGGCTTGCACTTGTTCGCGCACCTCTCCTGGAATTGCAGCGGCGTCCAAATTTCCTCGCAGAAATATCGCCAGGCGTTTTCCTCCGGTCTGATACAAGTCCAGATAGATTTTGGGAACGCCCGCTTCCACCAGCGATTCCGTTCTGGCGTTGGCGATCAAGCCGACGACGGCAATCCAGGGCGAATCCGCCCTGGATTGCCTGAAACGCTTGCCGATGGGATTCTGGTTTGGCCAATACGTCCGCGCAAAGGCTTCATTGATCACTGCGACTTGCGGGGCTTTATCATTGTCCGATTCGTCGAACAAGCGGCCGCGCAATAAAGGTATTTTCAGCAAATGAAAATACTCTGGCGTAACGCTGGAGCGTTCTGCCCCGGCAGGCTGGCCATTCTGAACGTCGCGGCCCTCGAGTGTGAATAAGAACTGGCCCTCGGATATCAGTTTTAGATCCCGCAGACTTTCGTCTAACGGAATAGAAGCGGTATCTCCGAGAGCCGCTTCTTCGACTTTCGGCAGCGCCCTAGTGCGGCGAAGCAATTCACGAAAGAACGGCGCCTCCTGCCCAGGGGTCGCGTAGGTGTCGATCTTCGGATCGTTGGGGTAAGGCAGCCTCGTCCGAACCGCCATTACATTCTGCGGAGTGAATCCGAGCGGCACGTTCAACAAGTCCCAGAAACTACGCAGCAGAAGGCCCGCAGCAATCATCAGTACGAGAGAGAGCGCGAATTCGGCTATCACCAGCAGGCGGCGCGTTCCCGCTTGCTTCCCGGAGCCTGTCGAACCACGCGCGGCTTCTTTGAGTGCAGGAGTCAAATCGAAACGGCCTGCATGCAAGGCAGGGGCCAGACCGAAGATCGCGCCAGTGACAACAGAGGCGCCAAAAGCGAAAAGCAAAACAGGCGAGTTGATCGAAATTTCATTGAGCCGCGGCAGGCTGTCGGGCAGGAGCCGAAGCAAAAACCCTTTGACGCAAAAAAGAATCGCCAAACCGGCGATTCCACCGAGCAAGGAGAGAAGCACGCTCTCGGTCAGCAACTGCGACATCAGCCTCTGGCGCGCGGCCCCGAGCGCCTGGCGAACGGCCATTTCGCGTCCTCTCGCACTGGCGCGAGCCAATAGCAGATTCGCAACGTTGACGCAGCCGATCAGGAGGACTAATCCCACGGCGCCAAGGAGCAGAAACAGCGATTGTCGAACATTGCCCACAACCCTCTCTTTGAGCGGGAGCAATAGCACGGTCCATGCGCTCTGCTTCGGATACTCCCCCGGGAATTCCTTCTGCAAAGCGGCGACAAGCGCGTCAAGACGGCTTTGCGCCTGACCAATCGTCAATCCAGGCTTCAGCCGGGCGACTGCTGTCGGGAGGTCTCTCCCGCTCCGTGGCGGATGATCGGACATAGGCGGGCCGTAAAAACTAGTTGCCATCCAGACTTCTATGTTCCTTTCCTCCGTGGTGCGCCCTGGCGCGTCGAAACCCTGTGGCATGACGCCGACGATGCGGTACAAGTCGGTGTCGAGCCGGATGCTCCGGTCCAAAATATTCGGGTCGCCTCCGAACGACCGCTTCCAGAGGCCGTCGCTGATGAGGACTTCCAGCGTAAGACCGGGCGAGTGATCCCCGGGATTGAAGGCACGGCCTAGCTGCGGTTTGACGCCCAGCAGCGCAAAATAATTCGGCGCGACGATCAGCAAGCGGACGCGGGTAGGTTGAGATGAGCCGGTGAGGTTGTTTTCGTCGAACCACGTCGGCGAGACGTATTCGAAAATTCCGGAACGCTGAAGGTCCTGCCATTCAGGTTCGGACATTCCTACATCATGGGCGCCGACGCCGGGAAGATCGTCCTCGACACTTACGAGCTGCTCGGCATGGGGATATGGGAGAGGATGGAACAGCGTGGCATCCACGATGCTGAAAATCGCTGTCGTGGCTCCGATGCCCAAGGCAATCGTCAAGACTGAGATGGCAGTGAAGCCCGGAGACTTGCGGAGCATGCGCAGGGCGTAGCGAATGTCATGGCAGAAATGATCCCACCAGAGCCAGCGACCGGATTCGTAGAAGCGCTCCTCAGCAAGCATGAGGTTGCCGAAGGAGCGGCGCGCGGTTGCTCGGGCCTCTTCTTCGCTTAACCCCTGCTCGCGCAAGCGCTCGATTTCTAGTTGTATGTGGGCCTGGATTTCGGAGGTGAAGTCGTCGAGTTTGCGCTTGCGTCTGAACATGAAATCACCTTTCCGCTCCTTCCGGCCCCAGAATGCGCGCGATGGCCCCTGCCAATCGCTTCCACTTGTTGGTTTCTTTGACCAGTTGTTTGCGGCCGACGGGCGTCAGCGAATAAAAACGGGCCTTGCGGTTGTTCGAAGAAACTCCCCACTTCGCGGAGATCCAACCGCGTTCTTCCAGGCGTTGAAGCGCGGGATAGAGAGCGCCATGCTCGACGAGCAGTTCTTTTTCCGACGTTTCCTGGATGGCGCGGGCAATTCCTTGGCCGTGCTGCGATCCGAAGATGAGCGTACGGAGAATCAGCAGATCCAGCGTGCCCTGCAATAATTCCAATCGTTCTCTGTTCTCTTGGGTAGACATACAACCCGAACCTACTCGCAGTCAGGTAAGATGTCAACCCAAAAACGTGAGGCTTCACAAGATTCGGCGGACGCCTGCTCAACGGCCGCCCCTGGGATGGCCGGCAAATACTGTGGGAGCCATGCTCAAGGGACAAGGGTTCCTATGCTCCTCCTCTCCCCCTGTTCACTAGCTCGTCAGGAGAAGTGACTATTCGACTTTCCCAACGTCTAATTCCTGCAACGAGTGGTCGTGTGCCTGCCAAGGGGGAAGCGCATGAGAAATCTCGTTCGGAATCTGACTTTCGGTTTCCGCCTGTTAGGAAAGAACCTGGGCTTTACTTCCATAGCCCTGCTCGCCCTGGTGCTGGGGATCGGGGCGAACACCGCCATCTTCAGCGTGGTTTACGCCACACTACTTTCTCCGATGCCTTACCCCAATCCGGACCAGCTCGTTATGGTCTGGTCGAAAATCAACGGGAACCGCAACGGGGTTTCCGCCGGCGATTTTCTTGATTGGAAGAAGCAGAGCAGCGTGTTTCAGTCGCTGTGCGCTTGGAATGGGGGCAGTTACACACTTTCCAATTCGGATCATCCCGAGCAAGTCGTGGTTCGGCTAACCACTCCGGGATTCAACGACATGGTGGGAACGCCGTTCCTCATAGGGCGGGATTTTCTTCCGGAGGAAGGCGAGGTGGGCAGAGACCGCGTACTGGTGATGACCCACAAGCTTTGGGTAGAGCGCTTCGGCAGCGACCGCGACATCATCGGGAAGCCCATTCGAATGAACGGCGAACAGTATACGGTTGTGGGTGTGCTCGCGGCCGGGCAACCCGACCGCCTGGACACGCAGATCTTCGTCCCCTTGGCGTTCAAGCCGGAGCAGATCAACCACGATTTCCATTTTATTCTGGTGATGGGCCGCCTAAAGCCGGGAGTCACCATGCAGCAGGCCAACGCGGATATGGATTCCGTTACGCGCCACATTGCTGAAGTCTATCCAAAATCAAACAAGGGCTGGGGCGCCACCGTTGAACCGCTGCAGAACGATTTCATCAGCAAGGACACCATCAAGAATCTGTGGCTATTGATGGGCGCAGTGGGATTTATTCTGTTGATCGCCTGCGTGAACGTAGCCAATCTTTTGCTTGCCCGGGGGACGGTGCGGCAAAAGGAAATTGCGGTGCGGGCGGCGCTTGGGGCGACGCGCTGGCAGCTATTCGCGCAGTTTTTGACGGAAAGTGTAGCTCTGTCATTGATTGGCGGAATCCTGGGCGTAGGCCTCGCCTGGGGGCTGCTTAAAGTCATCGTCGCGGGCATGCCTCCTTTTACGTTGCCATCGGAGGCAGATTTTCGATTGAATCTGCCGGTACTGTTCTTCAGCCTTGCGGCATCGATTGTTTGCGGCATCTTGTTTGGATGCGCGCCAGCGTGGCAAACCGCGAAGCTCAATTTAAGTGACACGTTGAAGGAAAGCGGGCGCTCGGCCTCCAGTTCTGTTGGCCGGCAAGGATTGCGGCGCACGCTGGTGGTCATCGAATTTGCGCTGGCACTGACGCTGCTCGCGGGCGCGGGACTGGTGATTCACAGCTTCTGGAAATTAAGCCGCGTGGATCTCGGGTTCCGGCAGGACCATATCCTCACATTTTATTTGCCGGTAAAGGACGGCCGCTTCGCGAATCCCGAACAGATCAACGCGTTTTACCGGCAACTTCTGGATAAGGTCGGCGCGCTGCCGGGAATTACCGCCGCCAGCGCATCCACGGGAATGCCCATCATCGGCACAAATTTCGGAATGCCTTTCAATCTTGCGGGGCAGGTGGTGGACGATCCATCCTCGCGTCAGGGTGCGGGCTTCAACATGGTGACGCCGGAATACTTCCGGACGTTTGGGATTCGAATGATGCAGGGACGCGAGCTCACCGCACAAGACGCGGCGGGCAGCCTCCCGGTAGCGGTAGTGAATGAAACCTTTGCGAAAAAATATTTGTCCAAGGTTGATCCGCTTACCCAACGCATCGACGTTGAACAGTTGATTCCCGGTGTCACCAAGCTTGGCCCGCCGATCGAGTGGCAAATCGTGGGCGTTTATCATGACGTGCACAACGGCGGCGTGCGTGGCGATGGCTTTCCGGAAATCGATGTACCTTTCTGGCAATCGCCCTGGCCGCAAGCGGGAGTGGCGGTTCGCACGTTTGGCGATCCCGCCGCAATGGCGAAGAGCATTACGGCGATGGTGCGCACCGTGGATCCGGATCTTCCGGTAGACCAGATAAAGACCATGGATCAATTGGTGCAAGAATCGCTCGCCAACGATCGCTTTTCCACCGCGCTGTTCGCGAGTTTTGCGGGCGTCGCTTTGCTCCTGGCAGCCATTGGGATTTATGGCGTGATGTCGTTTGCGGTAGCGCAGCGCACGCACGAGATCGGATTGCGCATGGCGCTCGGCGCCGGCCCACAGCAAGTCCTCCGGTTGGTGCTGAAAGAGGGAATGCTGCTAGCGCTGGTGGGGCTGGTGGTCGGTCTGGGCGGCACATACTTTGTCGGCCGGCTAATGAAGACCATCCTGTATCAGGTGAATGCGATCGATCCAGCGGCCATCAGCGCGGTCGCTGCGGTGCTTCTGCTATCGGCGTTGCTGGCCTGCTACATCCCCGCGCGCCGCGCCACGCAGGTTGATCCCATGGTCGCGCTGCGGGACGAATGAGTTATCTCCCATGCCTCACGGTCCTGCTTCAGGAAGCGGTTCAGTTGGCCGCGTAGTCGCACCAAGGGATTTGAGCTGCTCCCAGACTGCTCCTCGACTTGACAGTAAGCTCGGGCCGTCCTAACGTCTTGCGCTAGGAAAGTGGAAGTCGCAAGCTCCCGCCTACTCTCGAAGATTTCCGCTTTGGAGGACCCCCCATGCCATTAAGCCTGATGACGTTATCCCTGGTGGCTTCGCCGCTGAGCCTGCAAGAAGGATTGAAAATTCTGGAACGCGATGATCATCGCTGCCAGTATTGCGGGCTAGACGGCCGGGCCAGTTTCGAGAATGCCTTGGCGATGCGAGTTGATTTCGTTATGCCGCGGGCCAAGAAAGGAAAGAAGGATCCCGGCAACCTCGTGGCGTGCTGCACGCCATGTAATACCATCAAGGGCACGCGCGTTTATGCCAGCTTCGAAGAAGCCAGAGCTTACGTGCTTAAACAACGCGAAGAGCTGCGGAAAAATTGGGAGTCGAAGATCGCACGGCCCATGGTCAAGTCGGCGAATGCCTAGGCTAAAGGCAATTCCATCGGGTGCTCGAATGTTGCGCAGCGCCCGAAGAAAACTCGCGCATCTCGTGCGACGACAGTGTCGCGCGACGTTTGCGGGTCGCAGCCGCGCGGCGTTGTGAGTGGAAGTTTGCTAGGCGGACTTCGCTTTGCTGGCGCGCCATTCCTTGGCGGAAAGAAAGCGCATACACGGGCAGAAGCCTTTGTGGTCGCCTGGCGCCTGGCAGGAATACTTCAGCGCGGCGTGGCTGCCTGCCTTGTGCCCGCACGTGCACATTTCTCGCGCCAGTTCGGGCGTGAATACCGCACCGCGACCGCGCCCTGCCGGTCTTGCATTTTCTAATTTCTTGGTAGCCACAGTTCCTCTTTCTTCGTGAACCCTGGGCCGTCGTTCAGGCCGGGCTCTGGTTCGTTTTACTTTCTCATCCGCTATAAAGTTTAGCATGCGCCCGAGCTCTTCTACAGCAAGCTCACTTTCCCAGGGCCGCATCCGGAGAGGGATGAGCGATACCCCTAGTTTGCGCCAGTGTTCCGGTAACTGCAATCGAGTTCCGAGCGGAGTTGCTGGAAACATCTTGGGATCGGCTCAGCGGGATATGATCGTTCATCCCGAAGCGCCGCAGAGCTCGATACAGAAGACCCGCGCACCGGCCGCATTCCGTGCTGTTAAATGCAATCCTTCAAGTCAGTCACAGCGGCGTTAAACTTGTCGCATCAGTTACTAAAGTACCGTTGTGAGCCTCAAGGGTATTTGTTACGTTTTCCGTACCAGGTGCAAAAAATTGACCCGAACAAAGATTATTGCGTTCCTCGTCATCCTGGTGCTCGTCGCGGGCGCCATCGGTGCATACTCCATGCTGCCCAAACGGTACACCATCGGCGAGAGTCTGGCTCAAACGTATATTTTCTGGAATGACAAAGAAGCATTTTTCTTTCTAAACGCCAGCGCGACTGGGCAATCGGCCAATTTCCTCCACGATAAGCTGGGAACCACGCGCTATGGCTACCTGGCTTTCTTCCTTGGAGGCGGCCCCCGGTTCTTCGAGCAAAAGCTCCTCGCTTACCGTCTGCTCCCGTCGGGAGAATTGAAGCCCGTGCCCTTGCCTCCTGAATCGGCGACTTATGGCAACTGGACGCTGGTTGACGGAAAGTTGCAATTGACGCCGCCGCAAGCAACGGGTTACCTGGACCGCAATGGATTCCGCTGGGACGGCGAGAAGTTCGTTGCGGTTCCGTTCGAAAGAAAATCGCAAACCGAACCGGCTGCTGATTCGCGGCTCAGCCCCGACGATGAAGCAGATGAAGATGATGGGCAAACGGGGTTCCTGACTGCGGCCACGCGAAAGGCATTTAAGGGTGCCCACTGGCACTACAAGCAACTGACGGGATTTGCTTCGAACGGAGCGCAAGCGACTTTACCCATCGAGCTGGGGAAAGATTCGTTCGAGCTGACGGTCGTCAGTTTTCCGCGACCGGCCGGAGGGATGGCGCACTTCGACATGCTGACCTTCGGGACAAAGAGCATTGGGATCGCCAAGAGCGGCGACGCAAAATCCAAACAAGTGCTCTGGAGCCAGAACGGCTGGCAACCGATTTCCAAGAGTGAGTTCGAACGGCGTTCCCTGCGCTCGGGCCGCGCTGCGAACACGCCCATCGCGACGTGGGGCTGGCTGGTCTTTTTCCTCTTCTTGACGGTTTGGAGGTTTGGGAGTTGGGGCCATCTGCTGCTGGGCCTGTTCAGTATGAAGCGCCGCGTGATCAAAAACATGCCGACGTCCTATACATTTCCTCCGGCCACTCCAGCGCAATTCCCGCAGTTGGACACGGCGGCGCTCGAACGGTATACGCAGGAATTCGAGAGCATGGGGTTTGTGCGCTTGCTGGATTTTTCGCTGGTTTCGAATGCCCCGAACCCCATCCCGAGTTTTTGCCGGTTGTTTGCGCACACCCGGCACCACTGTTTTGCTGAGGTCAGCCAGCTCTTCCCGCGAGGGAAATCGCCGATGCCGCTGAAGTGCTCGGTCCAAAGTGTTCTGGAAAACGGTTGGAGCCTGGGATTCTCAGATCGCAAACCGCAGGCGGCCAGCGCGATGATTCGGCGGAGAAAAGCACTGGGAGTTTCGATGCCGGAGGCGCGGACTTCCGAGCTGCTACAAGCTTTTCTGCAGATGCGGGACCAGGTTTGCCAAGACTTGGGTATTTCGCCGATGCGGGACGATTCCCTGGAAGCCTACGTCGCGAAAACGCAAATGGCCGCAGGCGATATGCGGGACGCGGTACAGCAAAAGAATTTCGCCACGGCAGTTTCCAATTACTATTACCGAAAGTTTTCGCTGCTGAAGACACGCGAAGAGTACACCTGGCTGGGAGACTATCCCAGTGAAGCGGAACGGCGCAAACAGGGCTTTGCGTATGAGGCTCGCGCGCTCTAACGCGGGCTCATCCTACTTCCTGCCGGGTAGCCACCAGTTCGGGAATCTCGATTCGGATCACGGTTCCCTCACCTGGCCGGCTTTCAATGTCCAAATGAAAATCGGTTCCGTACAGGACGCGCAAGCGCTCGCGGACGTTGCTCAATCCGATGCCTTCAACGTAGACGTGCGGCATTTTCTCTTCAGAGATACCCACGCCATTGTCTGCAATCTCGATGCGCAACCGGCCGTCGATGTTTGTGGTTCTAAGTTCAATTTTTCCTCCCCCAAGCTTCGGCGCTAGCCCGTGTTTGAGGCAATTTTCCACCATGGGCTGGAGGAGCATGCTGGGGACAAATGCTTCGAGCGCGGCATCGTCGATTTGTTTCACAATGTCCAGATTGTCTTTTCCGAAGCGCGCCACTTCAATGTCCAGATAATCGTCGATGAATTGAAGTTCCTCGCGCAGAGGAACAAATGTTTCGTGCTTGCGGAGCAACCGCCGCAAAATATTGCTGAGCTTGAGCACTACGCCGCGAGCGGAATCGGGATCAAAGCGGATCAGCGCCGAGACGGTGTTGAGCGTATTGAAGAGAAAATGCGGATTGATCTGGCTGGAAAGTGCATCCATACGCGCTTTCAAGAGCAACTGCTGGTGCCGCTCGAGGTTCATCTCGATGCGGGTGTTGTTCCAGATCTTCAGCGGCGCGGCCACCGACATCAGCGTGGCGATCACGGTCAGACCGAGCCACCAGTCCCAGCGGGCGTCGATCGCAAAGAGCCACTTCGGTTTGGTAGCTTCAACGAGCGCCACGCGCCCCAGCTCCAGGGCGATGCACGTGGTCAAAGGCGCCATTTCCCACGATAATTCGGCCTTGCGCAACAGCTTCACGGTTGCTTTCGGAATATTCAAAAACGTGAATGGCCCGAAATTCCAAAGGTCTTCTTTGTTGGGAATCGCCTGGCGAATCAATCCGCCGAGCAACCCCGCGGTCGCTGCTGCCGGCATCGCGAGCCACTCATGGGAAATCAAGGCCGGAATCGTGATGATGGCGCCGCCGATGGGCCCGACCACGCGGCCGCCGAGCAGACCCATCAGAAAAGCGCCTTCGAGCGACAGATCCGCAAACGCGTACGGAGCCCCGCCGACGAGCCGCAGCGTCACGCCCACAATCAGCGCCGGCGTCATGAACAGCATCAGCTTGAGTTTTTGATCGGGATCGCGTTCTTCAGTAAAGAGCACGCGCCGAAAGGTGTTCCAGCGCGCCAGCAGCGCCGCAATGGACGACGCCACGCCCACCTTGAGAAGCAGGGTGAATAACAGGTCACGAATGGGTGTTACTGCTTCCATTTTTGGCAGCGGATCTCAGGGTAACGCTAATCAATCCGCTGGTCGATGTAAAGCGCGCGTCTCGACTTGTTGTTCAAGCTTCGACTCCCGGGTTGGGTGGCTGCGTGTCCAGGGGCAAATTTCCGTTTCCCATTGACCAAATTCCTGAGACCATTCGCAAGGAACAAATAGCCCCCCCCGCCATGGATTTTTTTCTACGGAGAATGCGAATGAAGATAACAAACATCGGAGACCGTCAGAACTGGGCAATTTATCTTGCCTCCACTGCGTTGCTCGTATCACTGATTGCGTGCAGCCGCTCCTCTCCCATCGGAGCAGCGGCAGTAGAAAACAACGATCCCTGGAAAAGTGAGCGCCAGTACCCACCGTTGGTTTTCAACAGCAACGCGTGGTTGGATTGCTCGATTTCTTCCAGCGCGAACGGGCAACAGGTCATGAACACGACGTCTGGCCAGGGATTCACTTTCGATGCGACCATGCTTCCGATTGAAAAGAGCAGACTGCAGGTCATCGGTCAAAGCGGGATGAAATACAAGTTTGATTCCTTTCCTACGGCCGCAGTCAAAGCTCGTTTTACGGGCCTGGGCGACGGCTTGATTACTGAAATGAAGTCGGAAGTGGAGGTTGCAGTCGCGCGTTATAGTCAGCCGGGGGGAGCGGGGACCGCGATTCATTTCACAGCCGCGGACATCGCTGCGGATTCGGCTTACGTCGAATTTACGGGAGTGTTCGTTCGAACGAGCGATAGCAAGCGCTTTCCTTTTCGCGTGCTCTTCGGCCGCGTTTCGGAGGGAAGCGGCACGGTTGTTCCTTACAGCGCAGCGCCGGAAACTCGGCTTCAGAGCAAGAACGTGACTCTGGGAAGTCTGCAACGGCCGGTGACAGTAACGACGGCGCTTTACGAGGCGGAAGAGGATGTTGCCAAACTGAGAATGCAGTGAGACGGAGGCCAACAAGTGCGCCGATGAATTCGCGGGATGAGCCCTGTTATACTTTTCACTTCCCATGAACAGAAAATCACAAACAAGGAAGCAAACAAAGAAAACAATTGCCGGGGTGCAGATAGCGGCGCATGCGCAATTACCGACGCGCTACGGCCGCTTCACTATATACGGATTCGAAGGGCGCGGCCCGCAAGAAGAGGCGGTGGCGTTGGTGCGCGGCAAGCTAAACGGGAAAACCGCGCCGCTGGTGCGCGTCCATTCACAGTGCTTGACCGGCGACGTTCTCGCCTCGCTGCGCTGCGACTGCCGCGCGCAGCTCGAACTGTCGATGAAAAAAATCGGCCAGGCCTCCTCGGGGATTTTGCTCTATCTCCCGCAAGAGGGCCGCGGCATCGGATTGATGAACAAATTGCGCGCGTACGAATTGCAGGACGGCGGTATGGACACGGTGGAAGCCAATGAAACCTTGGGCTTTGCGGCCGATGCGCGCGACTATGACTTCTCTGCGCAAATCCTGAAAAAACTCGGCGCCACGAAAATTCGCTTGCTCTCCAACAATCCGGAAAAAGTCCGCCAGCTCGAAAGCTCCGGGATTCGCGTCGTTGAACGCGTGCCCTGCCAGCCGCGCATCTCAAAAACTTCCCGTGCCTACCTCAAAACAAAAAAACGCAAGATGGGTCACCTGTTGGAAGGAATCTGAATCCTGAAAACAAGCTGTTAGCCGCCGCCAACGAATTGCACGATCTCGTAGCGGTCGCCGGCCTCGACGTTAGTGTCTGCCCACCTCGGCCGGGGCAAAATCTCCAGATTTCGTTCGATGGCCACCCGTCCCGAGTCGAGCCCTAGTTCACAAAGCAAGTCCACAACGGTAGCGCCGGGGGTCGCTGCGCGATTTTCGCCGTTCACCGTGATCGTGAGTGTTGTTTGCATGCTCAGCTCGCGGAAGGCACGCGGGGCTTCATCTTCAGTTGAAAGCGTAATTGTCCCCGCGCGCTTCCCTTGAAAGCTTCGACCACAAGAGCAGCGTCTGCATTAGCGAGCGCGGGCATCTCAAATTCGAACTGGGCATTGCCGAATCCGCCAGTTACGGTGGAAAATTCCGCGGGCGTCGCGGCGCCATCGACTTTTGCCGTGACGATCGCGCCATCGGCTACATTGCCCGCCTGGTCGCGAACCACGATTTGCAGTAACGCCCGCTTTCCGGTGAGCCACGACCTCGGATTGATGAGTTCCAGCTTGAGGGCGGAAGGCGAAGCGGCAGCAGCCGGAGTGGGCGCCGGGGCAGCGGGGGCTTTTGCGGGCGGAGCAGCGGGCTTCTCTTCCGGCGGCAGCGCAACAGAAAGCGCGCCGGATTGAATTTGTTCAACGATCGCGCGGTGCTGCTCATCGACGCGCAGCTTCAACGCTTGCTCGCGAACGGGGTCCAGCGGCAGCAAGTCAAAATAGTTGTTGGTGCGCCGGTGCAGCACACGCCCGCGAAAATAAACCGTGGTGTCAATGAGCGCGTGAGCGACGCCGCGATCTTCCGTTTGGACGTGATAGGTCGTGTCGCCCGCTTTTACGTTGGTGTTGTGACCGAAGAGCATTTCCGACTTTGCTCCGACCTGCCCAAGGGCTGAAGGCGCCCCGCAGGAATCTTTCTGCCGCATTTGACCGAGTGGCGTTCGAATCGTTATTATAGCGCTTCGCCTATGAGTGGTTCTGGTTTACATACGTATGCTCCGCTTCTCTTACACCTGCTGCTTGCCGCGGCTCTCGCTGGTGCGCTAACCGCCGTTTCCGTTCTGGTTGGCTGGCGCCGTCCGAGCCGGGCCAAGCAGCAAGCGTACGAGTGCGGCATGGAACCGACTGGCGACGCGCGCGAGCCCTTCTCAGTTAAGTTCTACCTCGTTGCGATGGTTTTCATTCTGTTTGATGTGGAAGCCATCTTCCTATACCCCTGGGCCTACATTTTTCGCGATTTGCGGTGGTACGGCTTCGGGGAGATGATGCTCTACATTGCCATCCTGTTGGTCGGTTATTTGTATCTCTGGAAAAAAGGCGCGCTGGACTGGCATAAATAGCCGGCGCACACGGGATTAGAAATCGTGACGGAGTCTCCCAGCAATAACGCTAATGTTGTAGCCGAATGCCTGCGTTCGTGGAACACGAAAGCGGTCGTGGAAGTGGCTGAATTTCGCGGCGAAACCACGATTGTGGTGCCGCGCGAACTGCTCCGGGCCACCGCAGAGCGCTGTCGCGGGGACGCCAAGCTGCAGTATAACTTCCTGAGCGACGCCACTTGCGTGGACCGCTACCCCGCCGAGCCGCGATTCGAACTGAACTATCATCTCGTTTCCATCCCGCGAAAAGAAAAAGTGCGCTTGCGTGTTTGGCTTGCCGGCAGCGACCCGGTTGTCGATTCGCTGGTTCCCGTGTGGCCTGGCGCCAACTGGCTGGAACGCGAAATCTTTGACTTGTTTGGAATTCGGTTTAACGGACACCCCGACCTGCGGCGCATTTTGCTTCCCGACGACTGGGAAGGCCACCCTTTGCGCAGAGACTACCCCGTTGAGGGTTATCGAGATGTCCCGAGCACGGGAGAACTATTCAGGAAAAGCAGCACGCCATGACAACCGTAGAAACCGCAGTCGGAACAGCAAAAACCATGGTCCTGAACATGGGACCGCAACACCCGTCGACGCACGGGGTGCTGCGTATTTTGCTGGAGCTCGACGGCGAAACCGTGGTGAAGGCAGTTCCCGATCTCGGTTACCTGCATACCGGAATTGAAAAATCCTGCGAAGACAAAACCTATTCGCAAGCCATCACCCTGACCGACCGCATGGATTACCTGAATCCGCTGGGCAACAACCTGGTGTACTGCCTGGCGGTGGAAAAGCTGCTGGGGCTGGAAGTGCCGAAACGCGCGCAATACATCCGCGTGATGATGGTCGAACTGCAGCGCATTTCTTCGCATCTGGTTTGGCTGGGGACGCACGCCATCGACTTGGGCGCGATGTCCGTTTTTCTCTACTGCTTCCGCGAACGCGAAGAGATTTTGAAGATTTTCGAGCTGTTCGCTGGCCAGCGCATGATGACCAGCTACATTCGAATCGGGGGCCTCGCGCTGGATCCTCCGGCGGGCTGGCGGCAGGCGGTCGAGCGTTTCCTGAAAATGATGCCGAGCCGCGTCGATGAATACGAAACGCTGCTCACGGAAAACCGCATCTGGATCGGCCGCACCAAGGGCATCGGGTACATTTCCTGCGAAGATGCCATCGCCTTGAGCATGAGCGGGCCGACGATTCGCGCCGCAGGCGTGCCTTACGACAACCGGAAAATGTTCCCGTATTCAAGCTACGAAGAATTCGATTTCAGCGTGCCCACGCGGACGGAATCGGATTGCTACGCGCGGTACCTGATTCGCGTGGCGGAGATGCGCGAAAGCCTGAAAATCATTCGCCAGGCGTTCGACAAGATTTCGAATGATGGGCCGATTAAGGCGGAAGCGCCGGGCATCATCCCTCCGCAGCGCGAAAAGATGAAGACGGAGATGGAAGCACTCATCTACCATTTCAAGATTTTCACGGAAGGATTTTCGCCGGCTCCAGGAGAAGTGTTTGTCACCGTGGAATCGCCGCGCGGGGAACTGGGCTGCTTCATCGCCAGCGACGGTTCGCCGAAGCCGCTTCGCGTTCACTTCCGTGGCCCTTCGTACATTAACTTGCAGGCGCTGCCGAAACTGATCGAAGGCCAGTTGATCTCGGACGTCATCGCCTGCATCGGCACCATCGATATCGTTCTTGGAGAAGTGGACAGGTAAGCATGGAACTCTCCCCAGCACTTTCGGCGAAGTTTGAAAAACTTCAGACCAGTTACCCGGTGAAGCGCAGCGCGCTGATTCCCATGCTGATGTACGCGCAGGACGAGTACGGCTGCGTCAGCGATGAAATGATCGCGGAAATCGGCAAGCGGCTGGACCTCAACAACGTGCAGGTCGAAGAGACCCTCGCCTACTACTCGATGCTGCACCGCAAGCCCTGGGGCAAGAATCATGTGCAGATTTGCACGAACGTCGCGTGCATGCTCAAGGGCGGCAACGAACTGCTGGACCGCGCCAAGAAACGCTTGGAAATCGGCCACAAGGAAGTAACTCAGGACGGAGTCTTTTCGCTGGAAGAAGTCGAGTGCATCGGCGCGTGCACCGGCGCCCCGGCGATGCAGGTCAACTATGACTTTTACGAGAACCTGACGGCGCTCAAGTTTGACCGCATCATCGCGGATCTGGATGCAGGAAAACGTCCTACACCGGAGCCAGTGATTTCCGGCGCGCTGCACGAGCGCCACGCATTGGAAACGCCGCTCATCAGCCGGCGCTGGGGGATGAAGGATTCCCACAAGATCGATGTTTACCTGATGCAGGGCGGCTATCAGGCGCTGGAAAAAGCGCTGAAGGAGATGACTCCCGAAAGCGTGATCGATGAAGTGAAAAAGTCGAATCTACGCGGCCGCGGCGGCGCCGGTTTTCCCACCGGCATGAAGTGGTCGTTCGTTCCGAAGGATTCGCCAAAGGCAAGGTACGTGATTTGCAACGCCGATGAATCCGAGCCGGGTACCTGCAAGGATCGCCCGCTGATGGAGATGGACCCACACCAATTGATCGAAGGAATGGTCATCGCCGGGCGCGCCATCGGTTCGCATCTGGGCTTCATTTATATCCGCGGCGAATACCGCTACGTGCTGGATATCGTGGACGCGGCAATTGCTGAAGCGTATGCCCGCGGCTACCTTGGCAAGAATATTCTCGGCACGGGGTTTGATTTCGATTTGATAAGCCACACCGGCGCCGGCGCTTACGAATGCGGCGAAGAATCCGCGCTGATGGAATCGCTCGAAGGCAAGCGCGGCTATCCGCGCATCAAGCCTCCCTTCCCCGCCGTTGTCGGTTTGTACGGCTGCCCCACAATCATCAATAACGTGGAAACGTTGAGCGCCGTGCCGTCGATCATCCGCGAGGGCGGCGACGCCTACGCGAATCGCGGCACGCCGAAAAATGGCGGCACGCGCATGCTGTGCATCGCGGGACACATCAACAAGCCCGGCATCTACGAAGTCCCTCTGGGCATGAACATGAAAAAGTTTATCTACGAGGTCGCCGGGGGAATTCCGAGAGGCAAGAAGTTGAAAGCCGTAATTCCCGGAGGAAGTTCCTGTCCGCTGATGACCGCCGACGAGATCGATATCCCGATGGACTACGACTCCGTGGCCAAAGCCGGCTCGATGCTGGGCTCCGGGGGCATGGTGATCATGGACGAAGACACCTGCATGGTGGACATGGCGCGCCGCATCATGCACTTCTACGCGCACGAATCCTGCGGCTGGTGCATCCCCTGTCGCGAGGGCACCACCTGGCTGCGCAAGATGCTGGAACGCTTCCATGCCGGCATGGGCCGCCCCGAAGACATCGACATGATTGCTGAGTTGGCGAAAAACATGTTAGGCCGCACCTTCTGCCCACTCGGAGACGCCGCTGCCATGCCCACGATCAGCATTATGAAGAAATGGCGCGGAGAATTTGAAGAACATTTGAGAGGGCGCTGCGCGTACAAATCCGCGGAAGCTTTAGTCGGTTCGCGATAGGAATCCATGGACGAACAGAAACTGATCAAGCTCAAAATTAACGAGCGCGAAGTGCAAGTGCCGCAGGGGACGCTGGTGATTGAAGCGACGCGGCGTATCGGCACCGAAGTGCCGTCGTTCTGCTACTACCCGGGGCTTTCGCTGCAGGCCGCGTGCCGCATGTGCTTGGTGGAAGTGGAAAAAATGCCCAAGCTGCAGACCGCGTGCACGCTGGTGGCGACGGAAGGCATGATCGTTCGCACGGACACCGAGCAAGTCCGTCAAGCGCGCAAGTACATGCTGGAATTTTTGCTCACCAATCACCCGCTGGATTGCCCTGTTTGCGACAAGGGCGGCGAGTGCGAATTGCAGGACATGGTGTTCCGCTACGGCGCGGATACCAGCCGCTTCGTCGAAGAAAAAATTCATCGCCCCGAAGAGAAATGGTCAGAACTGGTTTATTACGATGCCCCGCGCTGCATTTTGTGCTTCCGCTGCGTGCGCGTATGCGATGAAGGCATGGACGTGAAGGCTCTCGGCGTTGGCATGCGCGGCGCGAACAGCGTGATCATTCCGAATCGCCAGGATCACCTGGAATGCGAAGAGTGCGGCATGTGCATCGACATTTGCCCAGTGGGAGCGCTGACCAGCGGCACATACCGCTATAAGACGCGGCCCTGGGAAATGAATTATGTTTCTACAGTCTGCACGCACTGTTCGAATGGCTGCAAGACCACGCTGAGCGTGCGCAACCACGAAATTCTGCGTTCCAACAACCGCGACCTCAGCGGTATCAATAAGGATTTCCTTTGCGTGAAGGGGCGCTTTGGATTTGACTTCACGAAGCACGCAGAGCGCGTCAAGCAACCGATGGTGCGCAAAGGTGACAAGCTCTATCCCGTTTCGTGGGAAGAAGCTGCGCAAACCGCGGCCGCGAAATTGAAGGCGATTCACGGCGCGAGCGGCTCCAATGCCATTGGCTTCATCGGTTCGAACCGCACTTCGAATGAAGAAGATTATTTATTCCAGCGCCTGGCGCGCGCTACCTTCGGCACCAATAATATCGATCATCACCGCACTGCCGATTACACGGGTTTGGTAACGGCGTTGGGCAACAGCGCCAGCGATTCCCTTCTGACGATGGAGCAGTTGTACCAATCGAAGGCCGTTCTGCTCGTCGGGAATGATCCCACGAATCAGAATCCGCTCGTTGGATGGCAGATTCGCAGCGGCATTCGCCACTTCGGCACGAAGCTCTTCGTCATCAATTCGAACGAAATCAAGCTGAAGCGCAAGGCCACGCAATTTGTGAAGGTCGATGCGGGGCAGGAAGCGGCTGCGCTGCGGTGGTTGGCGCATGAAGAAGGGCAGCTTTCTCCGTCGCTCGTCGAACAACTGGTTCTATTGAAAGCCGGGCTGGAAGCAGAGACCGATGTTGCCGTTGTATTTGGCGCGGAAGTTTCCGGCGCGGCGATTGCACAGCTTGTTGCTTTTGGTTCCAAGCTTCCAGGCAAAACGCGATACATGGCCCTGGGCGATTACGCCAATTCGCGAGGCGCGGCGGACATGGGCATGTTGCCAGATCGGTTGCCGGGATATGCGTATGTGGGCAATCCGCATGCTCACGAGTCTTTTGAGAAGGTGTGGGGCTGCGGACCGATTCCGACAATGCCGGGGCTGACGGCTCCGCAAATGGTGGAAGCAGCGCAAGCCGGCAAACTGAAGGCGCTTTACGTGATAGGCGCGAACCCGCTGGCGCATTTCGGCACACCCAGCTTGGGCCGCGGCCAACTCGATTTGCTGATCGTGCACGAAATGTTCCTCACCGAGACGGCCAAGATGGCGGATATCATTTTTCCCGGGGCCTCGGCGTACGAAAAAGACGGCACGGTCACCAACACTTCCGGCGAAATTCAAATGCTGCACAAAGGTGCGGAAGTGATGGGCCCGCGAACTGATTTCGACCTGCTGAGAATCCTGTCACATCAACTGGAAAAACTAGGCCTGGGCAAGGCGTTTCATTACAAAACGCCGGCGGCGGTATTTGAAGAAATTCGCAAAGCCGTGAGCAGCTATAACGTTCAGCCTGCCGGACTGCTGACCGGCGGCGCGGAGCCGACGCGGGTGGAATTTGCGAGAAATGGCCATGCGCCCTACGACGTCCCCGTCGGATTAATTCGCTCCGCGAAGGACACTTTGTTTACCAGCGGGACGCTCGGGCGCTTCTGCACGATGATGGAATCCCTGCCGGAGGCCAAGACCGAGCCGTGATCTCCTTCTTCACCAATTTATTGTCCGCAAATGCGGAACTAGCTATCACGCTCGTCAAGATTGGCCTGCTGCTGTTCATTGTGCTGACGGTGAATGCCTATCTGACGTGGTTCGAACGCAAAGTAGTCGCGCACATGCAATCGCGCTGGGGGCCGCATCGCACGGGTCCGCACGGATTGCTGCAGCCACTGGCCGACGGCGTGAAATTTCTCTTCAAGGAAGATCCGACCCCTGCGGGCGTGGATAAGTTTGTCTACTATCTGGCGCCGCTGCTGGCTTTGGCGCTGGCCCTCACTGGGATTGCGCTCATTCCGTTCGGCCCGGATCCACTGCCATGGAAATTTTTTGGTGTACCTGTTTATCTAGGGATCGCTCCGCCGGACGTAAATATCGGAATACTCGCGCTCTTTGCGATCACCGCGATGGGCGTTTATGGCGTGGCCCTGGCGGGATGGTCTTCGAACAGCAAGTATCCGCTTCTCGGCGGACTACGCAGTTCCGCGCAAATGATCAGTTACGAACTGGCGCTGACCATGTCCGTGGTCGGCGTGTTGTTGATGGCTGGCAGTTTCAATTTGAAGAAAATTATCGAAGCGCAGGCCACTCATCCCGAGTGGGGAATTCTGGGATGGAACATCTGGCCCCAGCTTCTGGGATTTTTTTGCTTTTTTGTTGCGGCGATTGCGGAAACGAATCGCGTGCCGTTCGATTTGCCCGAAGCGGAATCGGAATTGGTCGCCGGCTTCCATACTGAGTACGCCAGCTTCAAATTCGCGATGTTTTTCATTGCCGAATACACCAGCATGATCACGGTTTCTTGTTTGTGCTCCATCATGTTTTTCGGCGGCTGGCTGTCTCCCTTCCCTGCTTCGTGGACATTCACTCACTATTTGCCATCGGCAATTCTGCTTCCCTTCGGTTTGTGGGTGATTTGGGATGGCATTCGCTATGAAACAATTTTTGGCCGGATCATTTTGCCGGGAATTGGCACCGCGATGGCTGGCGCGGGCCTCGCGTTAATCTTGCTGCCGGGTGTAAACCTGTTCATTCAGGGGCCGTTCTGGCTGCTCTCGAAGATTCTGGTTTTTCTCTTTGTGTACGTCTGGATGCGCGGGACGCTGCCGCGTTTCCGCTACGACCAGTTGATGGCTTTTGGGTGGAAACTTCTGCTTCCGCTTTCCATCGTCAATGTGATTGCCACCAGCTTCATCATCCTGGCAAAGATGACGTGGGGTGCGAAATGACCGCGCCCCTCATAGTCTTTTTTGTACTCGCGGCGCTGGCAGTGATTGGCGCGGTCAGCTTGATTTTGCAGAAGCATCCGATCCATAGCGCGCTCTCGTTGATCGTGGTGATGATTGCACTCGCCGGACTTTATCTTTTGCTGGGCGCGGAATTCGTCGCTGCCGTCCAAATTATCGTTTACGGCGGCGCGATCATGGTGCTTTTCGTTTTCGTAATCATGCTTTTGAACGCAGGCGTGGAAGAGCACACCAGCGTTTCCAAGATGGCCGGGCCGCCGGGGTTGTTACTGGTGGTAGCGCTGGCAGGCTTGATTGCGGCGACGATTGTGCGTTCGACGGACAGCATACAAAGCACAATGCAAACCGGAGAAATGTCTTCGTCCCTGGGCGTCTCAAAGACTCTGGGCATTTCGAACATGATCTTCAAGGATTTCGTGTATCCGTTCGAACTGACTTCGTTTTTGATTCTTATTGCGGTCCTGGGAGCCACGGTGCTCGCGCAGCGGGAGAAGAGTTGAGATGGTGCCGACGAGTTATTACGTGATTCTGAGCGCGATTTTGTTCGGGCTGGGCGTGTTTGCCTTTGTTTTCAAGCGCAACATCATCACGATTTTCATGTCCATCGAGCTGATGTTGAACGCGGTGAATCTGGCGTTTGTAGCCTTCAGCCAGGCGCTGGGCAAACTGGACGGGCAAGTTTTCGTGCTGTTCGTAATTGTGGTAGCCGCGGCGGAAGCCGCCGTGGGACTGGGAATTATCATTTTGATTGCGCGCAACCGGCAGACGCTCAACGTCGAACGCGTGGACCTCCTCAAACTCTAATGCCGACTCACCCGATGCTCGAATACTTGTGGATTGTCCCGTTGCTGCCGCTGCTGGGCTCAGCGGTGAACGGGCTTTTTGGAGCGAAGTGGCCGAATAAAATTGTCAACAGCGTGGCCATCGGCTCGACGGGTCTTTCGTTTCTAGGCGCGCTCGAAGCTGTTCGCGAATTTTTTGACGGCGGCCAAGCTCTTTTTCGTAAGGAGTTTTTCACCTGGATTGCAGCCGGGAATTTTCGCGCCGGCTTCGATCTCCAGATGGACCAGCTCACCGTCGTCATGGTCCTGGTGGTAACGGGAGTCGGCTGGCTGATTCATATTTACGCCACCGGCTACATGGCGCATGAAGGCGGCTACTACCGCTTCTTTTCCTACCTCAATCTCTTCATGTTTTTCATGCTCATCCTGGTGCTCGCCGCGAACTACGTGCTGCTCTTCGTTGGCTGGGAAGGCGTGGGACTCTCCAGCTACCTGCTCATTGGTTTCTACTTCCTAAGGAAGTCCGCCTCGGACGCAGGGAAAAAGGCCTTCATCGTCAACCGCATCGGCGACTTTGGCTTCATGCTGGGAATGTTCTTGTTGTTCAAGGCATTTCACACTCTGGATTTCACCGCAGTCTTTCAGGCCGCGTCCAACCCCGCGTGGGGCCATGAAGGCTGGGGCCAATTCGGCACCTTTACAGTTGCCTGCCTCCTGCTCTTTATGGGCGCTTGCGGAAAATCCGCGCAGCTTCCTCTGTACGTGTGGCTCCCAGACGCCATGGAAGGGCCGACGCCGGTCAGCGCGTTGATTCACGCCGCAACCATGGTGACCGCGGGTGTTTATGTTGTAGCCCGTTCGCACATTCTCTTCGCACACTCCGAAACGGCGCTCGTCGTTGTCGCCATCGTCGGATGCGCCACCGCGTTTTTCGCCGCCACCATCGGACTGGTGCAAACGGATATCAAAAAAGTCTTGGCGTACTCGACGGTCAGCCAATTGGGCTACATGTTCCTGGCCTGCGGTGTCGGCGCTTTTTCCGCCGGTATTTTTCACTTGATGACCCATGCGTTCTTCAAGGCGCTTCTCTTCCTCGCGGCGGGCAGCGTGATTCACGCCATGGGCGGCGAGCAGGACATGCAGAAGATGGGCGGCCTCAGTTCGAAGATCAAGTACACCTACGCGACCATGCTGATCGCCACGCTCGCGATTGCGGGAATTCCTCCTCTCGCCGGATTCTTCAGCAAGGATGCCATCCTGTTTGGCGCGTTTACGATTCCGGGTGGACATCCGCTGTACGTTCTCGGGCTACTTACGGCTTTGCTCACATCGTTCTATATGTTCCGTTTGATCTTCCTTACGTTTCACGGTAAGCCGCGCTACGACGAACACAAAGTGCACGTTCACGAGTCTCCTTGGAGCATGTTGGGGCCGCTGGTGGTTCTCGCCGTGCTCTCCGTGATTGGCGGATGGATCGCTGCGCCGGCGCTTTGGGGTGGCACCGACTATTTCACGAACTTCCTTGGGCCCGTGTTCGGCTCGCACGAAGCCAGCGAAGCTCTCGGTGAAGCCGCAGCCCACAGCCTCGAGATTACGCTTGCGGTCGTTGCGGTTGTGTCGGCGCTCATCGGTCTTGCGGTTGCCTGGTGGCTGTATCTGAGCAAGCCGGAAAAAGCGGACGGAATCGCAAAATCTTTGAAGCCGGCGTACACCACCTTGCTGAACAAGTATTACGTCGATGAGCTTTACGCGGCGGTCGTGGTCAAGCCGCTCTTGTGGATTTCGACCAATGTGCTCTGGAAAGTGGCTGACGTGGCCATAATCGATGGCGCGGTGAATGGGATTGCGCACGAAACAACCGCCCTCGGTGACGGCGTTCGGCATACGCAATCCGGAAATACGCGTAGCTATGCAGTTTGGGTCGTGGTGGGAGCGATTGTGATCATTGCGGTCATCTTCTTCTGGCCAGCCGGCGGAAAACCGGTCATGGAGATCGTGCATTGATGCTGCCCGGCGGACATTTGCTTTCGGTGCTGATCTTCTTCCCTGCCGTGGGAGCGCTGGCGCTCTTGTTTCTCCGCGGGGACGATCACAAATTCATCCGCATCATCGCGCTAGTCGTGTCTCTCGTTGAGTTTTTGTTCTCGCTTTTCATGATCCCCAAGGTGCCGATGGGCGCCACCGGGTATCATCTTGAGGAATATTTCAAGTGGATCAACCAGCCGCCAATCAATTATCACCTGGGCGTGGATGGAATCAGTCTGTTCCTCGTAATCCTGACGACGTTTCTGACTCCGATTTCGATTCTAGCGTCTTGGAAAAGCATCGAGCATCGCGTCAAAGAATTTTTCGTGATGCTGTTGATGCTGGAAGTCGGCGTTGTCGGCGTGTTTCTCTCGCTGGACCTTTTCCTCTTCTTCCTCTTCTGGGAAGTGATGCTGATTCCGATGGCGTTCCTCATCGGTATCTGGGGACACGAGCGTCGCGTGTACGCCGCCGTGAAATTCGTGCTGTACACCATGGCGGGTTCGATCCTGATGTTGGTCGGCATCATCTGGCTCTACAATTCCACGGGCACATTCGATCTGCCGACGATTCAAACCTTGCTGCATACACCGTCGTCGCAGGGCGGCCTTGAACTTTCGGAATCCACGGAAATGCTCCTCTTCCTAGCGTTCTTCATAGCGTTTGCGATCAAAGTGCCGCTCTTCCCGTTGCACACCTGGCTGCCGGATGCGCACGTGGAAGCGCCCACGGCCGGCTCGGTGATGCTGGCGGGCGTGCTGCTGAAAATGGGCACGTACGGCATGATTCGTTTCTGCCTGCCGCTCTTTCCTGGTGCGGCGCGCCGCGCCGCAGGTTGGGTCGCAGCGTTGGCAATCATCGGAATCATTTACGGCGCATTGGTGGCGATGGTCCAGCCAAACTTGAAAAAGCTAGTCGCATATTCCTCCGTCAGCCACCTCGGCTTCGTCGTGCTGGGCATTTTCGCGTTCCACAACATTTCCATGCAGGGCGCAGTCTACCAGATGCTGGCGCACGGAATTTCGACGGGCGCGCTCTTCCTGCTCGTGGGCATGCTCTACGACCGGCGGCACACCTTTGAAATCAGCGAGTACGGCGGGCTGGCTACGCCGATGCCGAAGCTGGCGGCGTTCTTTCTGTTTGTGGCGCTCTCCTCGCTGGGCTTGCCGATGCTGAATGGTTTCGTCGGCGAATATTTGGTGCTGCTCGGCACGTACCAGCGGCACTGGGGCTGGGCTACTTGGGCTGCGCTGGGCGTGATTCTTTCCGCTTGCTACCTTCTGTGGTCGTACCAGCGCGTATTCTTCGGCGAGATCACGCGGGAGAAAAATCGCACGCTGCCAGACGTTTCCGCGCGCGAAAAGTGGATTCTCGTAACGATGGCGATCGTCACAATTTGGATGGGCATTGGCTCGACATTTATCACCGCGCGCACCGCCGCTGCCACGCAAGACGTCATCGATCAAGTCGAACCGCAGCGCGCGTATGAGGCCGCTGCACCGAACGCGAGCACGCCGCGTGATGCCACGGCGCAAGCAAAGCGCGATTCCGCGAGCGCGGCGGCGAAAAATACTCCAACGGAAAGGCTAGGCCTCCGCTAAATGCTGCCCAGCATTATCGACGCTTATCGAGTTCTGCCGGAACTGGTGTGGTGCGGCTTCGGATTGCTGGTAATGCTGCTGCAGCCGTTTGTGCGCAGCCGGCAATTTTTTACATTTGTTGCGCTGATCGGCGCGCTGGCGGGGACGGGGGCATCTGTTACGGCGGCGATGCACGCGGGGCCGGGGTTCGGCGGGCTGGTGCAGTCCGATTCGTTCAGTTTCTTTTTCCGGCTGCTGATTGGGACGGTGGCGTTTCTGGTGGTGCTGGCGGCGGGGCCTTACCTAGAGCGGGAGCGGCTTCCGATTGCGGAGTTTTATGCGCTGCTGCTCTTTGCAGCAGCGGGGATGGGCGTGCTGGCTTCGGCGCAGGAGCTGCTGACTGCGTTTATCGGGCTGGAGATGAGTTCGATTTCGAGCTACGTGCTGGCGGGATACCGGCGCGATGCGCTGAAGTCCAGCGAATCGGCGATGAAGTATTTTCTGCTGGGGTCGTTTGCGACGGCGTTTTTTCTCTACGGGATTGCGCTGGTGTATGGGTCGAGCGGAACGACCATGCTGACGAAGATGTCGTCTCCGGATCTTTTTCACAGCACGCTATTCGAGCTCGGGCTGGCGATGATTTTGATTGGGCTGGGCTTCAAAGTGGCCGCGGCGCCGTTCCAGGTGTGGACGCCGGACGTTTATGAAGGCGCGCCCACGCCGGTCACGGCGCTTTTTTCGGCGGGACCGAAGGCCGCGGCGTTTGCTTTGCTGCTGCGGATTTTTGCTACGGTTCCGGCGGCGACGCACTTCTGGTTCTGGGCGTTCTGGGTGCTTGCGGCGGTCACGATGTTTGCCGGGAACCTGGGCGCGCTGGTGCAGACCAACGTCAAGCGGTTGCTGGCGTACAGCTCGATCGCGCACGCCGGCTATATTCTGGTGGCGTTTGCGGCGGTTACGACGATGGCACGCAATGGTGCGGCTGAAGCGGGGCCGGCTTATGCGGCGGTGCTGTTCTATTTGCTGAGCTACGCGCTGGTGAAACTGGGGGCGTTTACGATCGTTTCGCAACTCGGCGGCGCGGGCGAAAAGAATCTTTCGATTGACGATTATGCGGGGCTTGCGCAGCGGCAGCCGTGGGTGGCGGCGGCGCTGAGCGTGTACTTGCTATCGCTGCTGGGATTGCCGGTTACGGCGGGGTTCTTCGGGAAGTTTTATGTTTTCAAGGCGGCGGTGAATTCGCACCTGATGTGGCTCGCGATTTTGATGGCGATCAACAGCATCATCGGGGCTTACTACTATTTCCGGTTGATCGTGGTGATGTATATGCGCGAGCCCAGCGCGGAAGCGGCGGCGGTGGGGCCGGTCGCGTTCCCTATCGGCGTGAACGCGGTGCTGCTGATTACGGTCGCGGGGACCATTTTGTTTGGGCTGTATCCCAATCCGGTCATCAACTTCATTCTTCAGCCGACGCTGCTCGGGCGTTAGCTACGTTCGGCCTGTTTAACAATATTAACTGGCACCCCCTCCCCTGTTTTTAAAAAGTGTTCATTTTAAAGGGAGTTAAAGTCTTTTAGAATGAACACTTTTGGAAGTGTTCATTCTAAAGAGGGTTACGGGCTTATTGTTGGACACACATTGCAAATGTTGAATCTAAAGAACTTCCTTCGAGTAAGCCGGAAAACCTCCAGGAAAAGCTCACGCGTCAACTAGGTGGTTGCCCCTTTCGTTGCGATGGTCAGCCAGCAATTCACAAGGGCAGATGAAAGAAAAAGTGGCAGCAGGGCTGCCGCACTCCAAGAGGGCGCAATATTCCCCGAACAGAGTCTACCATACTTAGCTAGGAAGTCAAGGGAGATCGGAGGTACTAGGACGTAGTTGGAGCAGCGGCGGCAGGAAAATGAGAACGGCCCGGGGCTTGCGCCGCCGGGCCGTTTCATTTGAGTCGAGTGTGAGAATTATAGTTTCAAGTAGAGGAGGAAGCCCACGGCGAAAGTGAAAAGTGTAAGGGTTTCCACGAAGACGATGCCCAATAGCATGGCGGCGCGGATGTTGTCCGCGGCTCCGGGGTTGCGTGCTATACCTTCGCAGGCCGACGATACGATCCGGCCCTGCCCGAAAGCACCACCAAACGCTGCAATAGCCACACCAAAACCCGCGGCGATAATCAGGGCCGTGGTATTGATTGGCGGCTTCTCAGCGGCTCCCCCGGCTTGCGCAAACGTCGCGGGAGCAACGATCAAGATGGCCAGGAGCACCATCAAAACAACTGCTGTTTTCTTCATTACTTCCTCCTCATGAATTAGCCGCCAGGAGGTGGTTCCCGGACACCGTGCAGCCGGGCTCACGCTGAAACGGCCGAACGAAACTCGATGATGCCATCAGTGATGATCCGACGCGGCCATGCCGATGTAAACGGCAGGCAGGACCGTAAATACATAGGTCTGAATGACGGAAACGAAAATATGCAAGGCCACGAAAATAAGGGGGATAAGGGCCGGGAAAACGCCCAGAACTACCGCGAGCACGGGGGACTTGGTCAGCCCCCACACCACCGGCCCGGCGAAAAGCCCCAGAAAGAGGCCGTAAATCATGTCGCTGGCAAAAATATTGGCCCACAGACGGACAGTGAGAGACATCAAACGCGCCGTGGTGCTGAGAATCTCGACCGGGACAATGAGAATCCAAAGCGCGGGGTGCACACCGCCTGTAAACGTTCCAAGATAGCGCACTGGTCCGTGATGCTTGAGGCCTTGCCAATTGAAATAAAAAAACGTAAGGATGGCACAGGCAAAGGGCACTGAGACATTCGCGGTGGGAGACGAGAACAGCGGAAATACCCCAAGGAGATTCGATAAGAGGATGAAAAGAGACACGGACCCGACAAATGGGACGTATTTTATCCAATGATGGCCCGAATTTTCTTTGAGAATGTCATTCAATCCGAATCCCATGGGGTTCGTGAGCAGTAGTTCCGCGACCTGCTGCATCCCGCCTGGCCGCTCCACGGAGAGCCGGGAACGAAGTAAAAGAGCCAGTACCGTGCCTAGCAGCAAAACACAGAGGGCCATCACGACATGTTCAGGAATCGGCAGTTCGGGATTGTTCGGCTTGATGTGCAGCGCCGAAAGGACGGCAAGGGCAAGCCCCCCGAAGACTTTATTCACGATCTGCGCAAGCCAACTGAGGTGGTTTTCCATTCGTTAGTCCACAGAATGCAAGATTTCGTACACACTTGCTGCGATTGCCGCAGCTGCTAGAGCGAACAAACCCACGACGATGCTCAAAATGGGAATCTTTAGATATTCAAAAATAACATACACGGCGAGGGCTAGCAAGCCGTAGCGGAATAGCATTAAAAAGTAAGTGCCAAAGGGAACTTTGGGCTTTGGCAATCCAGCTTGGGCCTTTGATGCAAGTACAAAGGCACTCACACCGCGACGGAGCCAGCGGTAATTGAGCCAGGCAAGTAAGGTGCCAAGCACCAACCCGGCGCTCCATCGCGGGTGACCAGTCAGGCTGACGATTGCGCCAGTCGTGAAACCAAGGACAAGCGTGAGCCAAGCGATCCGCTGCTCAGTCGTCCGTCCGCGGGACGCTTCAACTGCGGCTGGAGCCATCTTTGCTTCCCGGAAACCGCCGCAGGATGTCCCGAATTCCGGCAAAGAATCCGATCCCGCCCAACAAGAAGGTGAAAATCATTTTGGTATGAAGCCAGTGATCGAGGAAGTACCCCATCCCGCCGCCTAGAACAACAGCGGCTACCAGGACGAAGGGGAGTTCCATGGCCAAGCCGAACTGGCTGGAGAAGTTCTTCGCTTTGTCTGCCGCTGGTTCCTGAGAGCTGGCTGGATCGGGTTTATTGTCCGAAGGCATATTGGGCGAGCCGTGTGAACGGTTCAGGATACAACCCGGCGGCGAGCGTGACAAATACGGCGATGCCGAGGGCGACGGCCTGGGCGCTGGTCATCACGGGGGCTGGGGCTTCGCCGGGCGGCTTGAGCCAGGCGTGCACGACGATGCGGAAGTAATAGTAAAGCGCAGGGACGATGTAGAGAACGGCGAAGACGGCAAGCACGGGGTGGTGCGATTCGATGAGCGCAAGGAAAATGAAGTACTTGCCCATGAAGCCGGCAGTGGGCGGGATGCCAGCTAGCGAGAGCATGAAAACGAGCAAGAGGACGGCGGCGGCGGGGCTGCGGTAGTAGAGGCCGTTCAGGTCGTCGAGCTCCTCGCCGATGAGGCCTTTCTGGCGAAGGACGATGATGACCGCGAAGGCGCCGGCCGTCATAAAGACATACGCGAATAGATAGAAAGCGATGCCTTTAAAGGCGGTGCCGTTCCAGGCGACCAGGCCGAGCAGGATATAGCCTACGTGCGAGATTGAAGAGTAGGCGAGTAGGCGCTTGACGTTGGTTTGCGTGAGAGCGGCGAGATTGCCCCATGTCAGCGACACAACAGCTACTCCGGCGATGAGGTACATCCATTGCTGGTGGGAAGCATTTTGCGACGGAGAAAAGACGGAAATGAAAAGGCGCAGAAGCAGAGCGAAACTTGCCGTCTTGGAAGCCACACTGACATAAGCCGCGATAGGCGTGGGCGCGCCTTCGTAGACGTCGGGCGCCCACTGGTGAAACGGCGCAGCGGCGACTTTGAAGAATAGGCCGACCGCCACGAGAACGAAGGCGAGGATGGGAAGCATCTGGAGAACGAAAGGATCGAAATTCAGCGCCATGGGGAGTTGCCTAGCCAGCAGCTCGTGCGCTTGTTCTCCCGACGCACCGGAAAGATGGCTGAGTGCCACGATATGAATCAGCCGGTCACGATTCGCCAGTGCTGCGGTGATGGTGCCGATGTTGGTTGCGCCGCTGAGACCATACAGAATCGAAAAACCGTAGGCCAGGATTCCGGAGCTGAAAGCGCCGAGGAGCACGTATTTCAGGGCGGCTTCGTTCGAACGCTTTTCGCGGCGCAGGAAGCCGGTCAGGACGTAGAAGCTCAGAGCCATGGTTTCGAGGCCGAGGAACATAACGATCAGGTCGATGCCGGAGGCCATGAACATCATGCCGACGCAGGCGAAGAGGAGGAGCGAGTAGTATTCGCCTTCCTGCTCCCGTTCGATTTGCAGGTATTTAACGGAGAGAAGAATCACGAGCGCGGTGGCGGCCAGGAAAAGAACGGCGAAGAAGAGGAAGAAGTGATCGACCAGAACCGACTCGTGGAATCCGGCGATATCGCCCCTTGCGGCGATTGCTCCACGGAGGCGCCACAGCGTGAAAGCGCTGAAGAGCGTTCCTGCCAAAGCCAGCCCGGCGTTCAAGTATTTTTCTTTTTCCTCGATCCAGAAATCGATGAGCAAAATGCCTAGTCCAAATAAGACTAGTTCGATCTCCGGGAGGATGACGGCGCCGTCGCCCTGAAGATAGCTGAGAAGCGAGTTGAGAATGGGGATGTTCATGCGGGCGGGCTATTTCGTCTCCGCCGCAGCGGCGTGGAGTTCCACGGGAGTCAGTTTGGCGCGCTCCGCGTCGTAGAAATGCGGATTCACTTGCTCGACGATTTTTTGCACGGGCTTTTCGATGAGATTGAAGAAGGGCTTGGGGTAAATACCGATCCAGAAAGCCAGGATTACGAGCGGGACGAGCGTGGCGTATTCGCGCAGATTCAGGTCGGGCAATTCTTCGTTGGCGAATTGCGTGACGGGGCCAAACATCACGCGCTGGTAGAGCCACAGTAAGTACGCTGCGCCCAGGACAACTCCTAGCGAGCCCCAGGCGGCCCAGGCTTTGTTGACCTGGAAGGCGCCCTGGAGGATGGTGAACTCTCCGATGAAGCCGTTGAGCAGCGGCATGCCTAGAGAACTGAGGCTGACGATCAGATAGATAGCCGCGAAATTGGGCATGGGGGTGGCGAGGCCGCCAAATTCGGAAATCATGCGGGTGTGGCGGCGTTCGTAGAGCACACCGACGATCAAGAAGAGCGCGCCGGTAGAGATTCCGTGGTTGATCTGCTGGAGGACGCTGCCGGAAAGGCCGTTCGGCGTAAGGGCGAAAATTCCCAGAGTGCAGAAGCCGAGATGGCTGACGGAACTGTAGGCGATGAGGCGCTTCATGTCTTTCTGCATGAGGCAGACGATGGCGCCGTAGATGATGCCGATTAGCGAGAGCACGATAACGACTTGAATGATCTTGTGGCGCAAGAGCGCATCGGTTGGCAACAAGGGCAGAGAGAAGCGGATGAAGCCATAAGTGCCCATTTTCAGCAGGACACCGGCGAGGATGACGGAGCCGGCAGTGGGCGCTTCGGTGTGCGCGTCAGGGAGCCAGGTGTGGAACGGGAACATGGGGACTTTGATGGCGAAGGCGAAGAAGAAGCCCCAGAAGAGCCAGACTTTGAGCGGGTCGGCGAAAGTTTGCGCGGCGGCAAGAAGCGTGGGGACATCGAAGGTGCGCGTCGCGCCGGGGGCTACAGGCGCGTAGAAATAAAGTGCGAGGATGGCAAGCAGCATGACGACCGAGCCGGCTAACGTGTACAGGAAAAATTTGATAGCGGCGTAGAGGCGGCGGTCACTGCCCCAAACTCCGATCAGGAAGTACATCGGGACGAGCATCACTTCCCAGAAGACGTAGAAGAGGAAGAAATCGAGGGAGACGAAGACGCCAATCATGCCGACCTGGAGCAGGAGAAGCAGAATGTAATATTCCTTCGTGCGCAGGTGGATGGCGCTCCAAGAGGAGAGGATGGCGATCATGCCGAGGAAGGTGGTGAGCATGACGAGCAGGAGGCTGATGCCGTCGATGCCGAGATGATATTTCGCGCCGATGGAGGGGATCCAGTCAGCGGTTTCTTCAAAACTGAAGCCACCCCATTCGGGTTTGAACCAGCGAAGCAGCGGAAGCGAGACTAGGAAGCCAAGAACGCCAAAGACGTTGCCGGCGATCTTATGTGCGCGCTCCTTGTCGCGTGGAATGAATAGTAGCAACAGGGCGCCCACGAGCGGCGTGAACAGAACCGCGCTCAATTTCTGATGGACAACGAACTCAACCACGCTGAGTATCAGTTGGACGAGGAACTGAACCACGCTATGTACCTGGTGTGCAAGAAAGTCCATTCTCATCGCCTCTCAGCGCACGCTGCGCAGAAGTACCTGCACATGGTGCCCGTAATACGCCAGAAGAACGACTAGGCCGACTAAAATCAGCATCGCGTAACTGGAAAACATTCCGGTTTGCAACAAGCGCACCGGATAACTCAAGAGTTGCAGCAGCTTGGCGCTGAAATTCAGCAGGCCGTCGATGATCCACTTGTCCCACCACATCGAGAGAGTGGAGCCGAAGCGGGCGAGCCAGCCGGCGCCGTTGACGCCGAGGCCGTCGATGACGTTGGCGTCCAGCCACCCCAGCCCAGTGCCGAGGTCTTTGGTGCGGTCGACGATGGCGGCGTCATAGATTTCGTCAACGTAATATTTGTGGAGGAGTAGCTTATAGAGCCGCGGTACTTTCTCGGCGACGAGCCTCGGTTCGATACGCTTGGCGTAGTAGATCTCGTACGCCAGATAGATTCCAGCAAAGGCCATTCCGAGCGATACCAACATCAAGAAAATTTCTTTTCCCACGGCATGGTGAGCGATATTCACCGATCCGGTCTCAGTAATCACGCCCTTCAAGATAGGGTCAAGAAACTTTTCGAACCGATTCTCTCCGAGAATAGCCTCAGGCCAGCCAATCCAGCCGCCAATGAGGGAGAATCCAGCCAGAATCATGAGCGGAACGATCATCGCTCGCGGCGATTCGTGGATATGTTTCTCGATGTGCTCGTCGGCGCGGCAGTAGCCAACGAAGGTAAGGAAAAAGAGACGGGACATGTAAAAAGCTGTCATGCCCGCGGTGAGGAAACCGACGACCCACAGCACGAAAAATCGGTCGAAGGCTTGGCCGAGAATTTCATCTTTGCTGAAAAACCCGGCGAAGGGAAAAATTCCGGCGATCGCCAGTGTCGCAGCGGCAAAGGTCCACGCGGTGAAAGGAATCTTATCCCACAGGCCGCCCATTTTGCGGATGTCCTGCTCGCCGGACATGGCGTGAATCACGCTGCCGGCGCCGAGGAACAAAAGCGCTTTGAAGAAGGCGTGGGTCATGAGGTGAAAAATTCCGGCGGCGAAAGCGCCTACGCCGAGGGCGAGGAACATGTAGCCGAGCTGGCTAATGGTGGAATAGGCGAGAACTTTTTTGATGTCGGTCTGGACGAGAGCCATGGAGGCGGCAAAGATGGCGGTGGCGGCTCCGATGATCGCGACGACATCCATGGCGATCGGCGACAGCTGGTAGATGGCATTCATGCGCACGACCATGTAGACGCCAGCGGTCACCATGGTGGCGGCGTGGATCAGGGCGCTCACGGGCGTGGGCCCTTCCATCGCGTCGGGGAGCCAAACGTAGAGAGGGATTTGCGCGGATTTGCCCATGGCGCCGATGAAGAGAAGGAGGGCGATGGCGGTCAGGACTGACGAGCCGTAGCCCAAAGTGTGCGCGTCCACAGCGGCTTTGAGCGACTGCAGGATTCCTGAAGCGCCCGCTGCGTCTGGCAAACCTTGTGCGGTAAAGCGGATGGTGCCGAGCGTGACTGCAGTCAGGAGAATGCCGAGGATGAAGCCGGCGTCACCGATGCGGTTGACGATGAAGGCTTTTTTGCCGGCGTCGGAGGCGGATTTTTTCAGAAAATAAAAACCGATGAGCAAGTAGCTGCAGAGGCCGACGCCTTCCCATCCGACGAACATGAGGAGCATGTTGTTGGCGAGGACGAGGGTGAGCATGGCGAACATGAAGAGGTTCATGTAGCCGAAGAAACGGTAGTAGCCGCCTTCGTGGCCCATGTAGCCGACGGAGTAGACGTGAATGAGGAAGCCGACGCCGGTGACGACGAGGACCATGACGCAGGAGAGCGGGTCGAGGAGGAAACCCCAGTCGGCGACGAAGCGGATGGCGGGACCGTGTGTCACTTGCATCGGGCCTGGGGTAAGCCATTCGAACATGATTTGCTGGGCGACGCGATTTTCTGGCGCCGCGGCGAGAAGCTGGATCACAGCGCCTGCGGCATAGATAAAAGAGAGGCCAACGCTGCCGACACAGAGAACGCTGACGGCGTTGTTCGGCAGGCGCTTGCCGAAGAAAAGCATCAGCGCCGCTGTGGCGAGAGGGAACAGCGGGATCATCCAGAGATGATCGAGGAAGTAGCCGGTGGGCGTCATGCCGATTTGTGTGCTGCTTTCATTTTTTCACGCTACCACTTCAGCAAATCCATTTCGTCTTCCAACACTGTTTCGCGATTTCGGAAAAAGGCAATGATGATGCCGAGAGCTACGGCGGCCTCGGCGGCGGCGTCGGCAATGATGAACAATGCGAAGACTTGGCCGGCGACGTCGCCGTACAAACGAGAAAAAGCCACGAGGTTAATGTTCACGGCGTTCAGGATGAGTTCGATGGACATGAGCACAACGATGACGTTGCGGCGCGTGACGACGCCGATCACGCCGATGATGAAGAGCGCGAGGCTGAGGAAGAGGTAATGTCCGATCGGAAGCATCGCTGCGTTACGTCCTTTTCTTGGCCATGACTACGGCGCCGATCATGGCCACGAGCAACAAGACCGAGGCGATCTCAAAAGGCAAAAGATAGGAGCTGAACAAACTTTTCGCTACCTCTTCGGAATTGGGCGGCAAGGTCGACGCGGCTGCGGCCGTCAGGACCGGCAACCCTTGGCCGGCCATTTTGCCGGAGGACCAGAACATGAGGCCGACCTGGCCGGCAAGGGCAAGGGCGACGAGGAGGGCAACCCACTTCTGGCGAGCGAACTGGATCTGTTGGAGCGCGACGTCCAGATTGACGAGCATGATGACGAAAACAAACAGCACCATGATTCCGCCGACGTAAAGAATGATTTGGACGATGAACAAGAATTCGGCGCGCAGTTGTAGGAAGATTCCGGCGGTGGCGAGGAGCGCGGTGATCAGAAAGATGGCGCCGTGCACGACGTTTCGGCGAGTCACCATGAGCGCCGCGCTGCCCACGGCGATGGCTGCGAAGAAATAGAAGAGGACTTTATCCAGCATAAAAATCCGATGCGGCGTTGGGATCGTGCCCGGCGTCGCGTTGTTTTTCCGCGGCTAGAATCATCAACGCGGCGACGAGCGTGATGATGGCCGCGGGGGTCGTCACCAGGAGCAGTCCCCAGCCATGCAAGTTAAAGTACGAGCCAGCGATCAGGGCTATGCCTATGAGCAAGACGTTGATGATGGATAGCGGGATCAGGAAATGCCAGCCCAAGCGCATCAACTGGTCGAAGCGGTATCGCGGGATGGTGAAGCGCAGCCACATGAAGAAATAAATGTAGAGGCTGACTTTGAAAATGAACCAGAAGCCGCCGTGAATTCCGGCGTAAAACGGTTTCGCGATGGGCAGGACCACGGGCGCCAACAGGGCTAGGCCGACGACAAAACATAATCCTGCCACGGCCAGCATGAACATCTGCTGCACGCGCGTGGGCTGCTTTGGAGTGCGAACGACGCAATAGGCGGCAACGGCCACGATCATGAGCGTCGGAACAAAATCCAGAAAATTCAGCCAGCGCACACTGGCGAAGGGGCGGAGCCAGCCGCCGAGAAATAATGTCGTAGCCACAGAAGCGACTACGATCATGTTGGTGTATTCGGCGAGAAAATAGAGCGACCAGCGGAAACCGCTGAACTCGGTCATGTAGCCGGCGACCAGTTCGGACTCGGCTTCGGGCAGATCGAAGGGGGCGCGGTTGGTTTCCGCGATGGAAGCGACGAGATAGGTGAAGAAGGCTACGGGAGCGAGCATCGCGAACCAGATGCCCTCTTTGCTCTGGACTTCGACGATGGATTTGATATTCAGCGTGCCGGTGAATAGGAGCGCGCTCACCAGGGCCATGCCTGCGGCGGTCTCGTAGCTGACTAGCTGTGCGGAGCTGCGGAGCGCGCCCATTAGGGAATAGTGACTATTGGAGGCCCAGCCGCCGAGTACGATGCCGAAAATTCCCAGGGCGCTGATGCCTACGACGAAGAGGATGCCGATGTTGATGTCTTGCGCGATCTGAAATGCCGGGCCGATTGCCAGGCCAGCTAGCGAAAGCAGCGCCGCGCCAACGGAAAGAACCGGGGCGAGCCAGAAAACCATCTTGTCCGCATTGTCGGGAATGATGTCTTCCTTGATGAGCAGTTTCACAGCGTCGGCAATCGGTTGCAGCAATCCGTGCGGACCCACACGCATTGGCCCAAGGCGCGCTTGCATGTCGGCCATGAGCTTGCGCTCTACGAGCACGATGTAACCGGCGATTAAAGGCAGGATCGCAACGACGGCCACGCCACAGAGCAGCGGCGCCCAGTAGAGCTTCAAGAACTCGATCGTCGCCTGCACGAAGGCATTCATCGGTTTTTGTCCGGCGACCTCACCGGTCCTTCTTTCGTGCGACCTTAGCGGTCGACTTCTCCGAGCACAATATCAATCGTTCCGATGATGGCGACCACGTCGGCCACTAGATGTCCCCGCACCATGCGGTCAAAGGCCTGCAAATTGATGAACGAAGGCGGACGGATGTGCACGCGATACGGCATGACCGTGCCGTCGCTCACGATGTAGTAGCCGATTTCGCCCTTCGGGGCTTCAATCGCATGATAGACCTCGCCCGGAGGCGGCTTCAGCACTTTGCCCACTTTCGCCATGATTGGCCCGGCGGGAATATTTTCGATGGCTTGCAGGCAAATCAGGCGCGATTGCCGCATCTCTTCCATGCGAACGAGATAACGATCGTAGGTGTCGCCTGTGGTGCCAACGGGAATTTCGAATTTGTATTGGTCGTAGGCTGCGTAAGGCGCAGCTTTGCGAATGTCCCATTTGACGCCGCTGGCGCGCAGCACAGGCCCGGTCACACCGAAGGCGATGGCGTCGGCGGCAGTCAAAATTCCTATGCCTTTGGTGCGCCCGATCCAGATGCGGTTTTCGGTCAGCAAAGTTGCGTATTCGACGATGCGCGATTCGAAATCCTTGCAGAAGCGCTCAACATCCTTTTCAAAAGTGTCGTAAGCCTCGTACTGGAGGCCGCCGATTCGAAAAGCATGCGTGGTCAGCCGCGCGCCGCAATATTTTTCAAAGATCTTCAGAATTTCTTCGCGTTCGCGGAAGCAATAGAAGAGCGGGGTTAGCGCGCCAATATCCAAAGCATGGGTACCCAGCCAGAGGAGGTGGCTGGCGATTCTTTGAAGCTCCGTCAAGATCGTTCGAATCACGCGGGCCCGCGGGGGAGCTTCCGTCACCAGCAACTTTTCGACGGCTTCGCAGTATCCCAAGCCGCTGCTGACGGCCGCGACGTAGTCCATGCGATCGACATAGGGCGCAAATTGCTGATAGGTGCGGTTCTCCGCGATTTTCTCGACGCCCCGGTGCAGATACCCGATGATGCACTCCGAGCCGATGACGCGTTCGCCATCGAGCTTCAGCTTGACGCGCAAAACGCCGTGGGTCGACGGATGCTGCGGCCCCATGTTGATGACCAGTTCATCCGCGCCCAACAACGTCTTGTGATCGCTTGTAGTGTCGATGCTCAGAGTCGTTTTCCCTTTGAGGCTAAAATCGCGTCACTGACCACTCTCAATTTCAAGATTTTCCCGTACCCAGGCGGTGTCCTGCTGCAAGATGTCGTAATCCTTGCGAAGCGGATAGCCTTGCCACTCGTCCGGCAACAGAATGCGCTTCAAATCCGGATGCCCGGAAAAAACAATTCCGAACATGTCGAAAACTTCGCGTTCCTGCCAATTCGCGGTGGGCCATACGCTGACGACGCTGGGCACTTCTTCGGCGTCGGCGGCATGGACTTTCACCATCAGGCGTTCGTTTTTCGCGAAGGAATAAAGATTGAGGATCACATCGAAGCGCTTCTCGCGCTTCGGCCAGTCGACCGCCGTCAAGTCGGCGAGCATATCGAATTTCTCTTCATCGCGCAGGTGCAGGGCAATTTCCACTAGCCGGGCGCGATCCACGGTCAGGATGGGTTGCTTGCGGTCTTGCATCGCTTCCACAAGAGCGGCGCCAAACTTGCCGCGAAAGCGCGTGACGAATTCATTGTCGAGTGGAGTCTGAAGAACTACGGGCGGTTTGGGTGCAGCGGGAGCCGCGGCTTTCGGAGGAGCGGTAGGTGCGGGAGCGCCTGCTGGTTTTGCGGGCGGAACAGACACAGGGGATGCGCTGCTTGCGGGCTGGTCGCCCGTGGGGACTTGAGGCGGTTTAGGTTCCTTGGGCTCGTCAGCCATGGACCCGGGGTTGAGCACGCTGCTCTGAACCGCTTGCGGTTCACTTGTTACAACTGGGGAGCAGCCGAAAATTCAAACGTCGCGTTTCTAACACACGCCGCAAACCGAGTCAATCACAACCACTTGCGAACGGGATGGTGAGATTTGAGGAGAGCAGGAGAACTTCGGCTCAGGCCCACTCAAGAGCGCCCTTTTTGTACAGCCACAGATACCCGGCGAGGAGGATTCCGAGAAAAACCACCATGGAAACGAGCGCAAACAGCCCCTGGTGCATGGCAACCCAACCCTTATAAAGAATCGCCCAGGGGATGAGGAACATTGTTTCAACGTCAAAAATCACAAACAGCATGGCCACGATGTAAAACCGCACGGAATACCGGCCGCGGGCATCGCTCTCAGGAGGAATGCCGCACTCGTATGGCTTGAGCTTGGCGCCGACCGACGTGGATGCCGGCCGAATAAACTTTGCCAGGACGAGCGTCACCGCGGGAAATGCAATCACCAGTACTGCGTAAAGCAAAACCGGAATGTACGCGCTCTGCATCACTCCCTCACACGCAGCATCCTACCACCGTTGTCAATCCCGCGTAGGATCAGTTTCCGATTGCCGCGTTAAGCAGGTCCTTGGGCCCATTAGCTGGTGGATAAGCTGTTTATCTGGTTTGCAGGTCAGGGAAAGTCACCGTTCCACAGGTCACGAATACAGGATCCACTTTTCGCTTACTCCTACTTCACCCACGCCATCCCATCTGCTCCTGGCCCGGTTTGCAATTTACTGCTGACGGTAAGTGTCTTCAGATCAATTGCCACCACCGCTCCCTCCTGCGCCAGCGCGACAAACGCGCGCGAGCCGTCGGGAGCCATCTGGATCCCTTCGGGATGGCCGCCAGTCTTGATACGCTTGATCAGTTGGCGTGTCTGCGCGTCCAGCACCAACACCTCGTCTCCCTCCATGTCGGAAACCAGCACGCGCTTGTCATCAGGCGTGAACTTCAGGCGGTTGGAACGCTTGGTCGATATGGAAAGCGTCTGCACCACCTTCTTGGCGCCCACGTCAATGATGGAGATGCCGCCGTCCTGCGAATGCGCAACCCAAACTTCGCGCCCGTCGGCCGACATGTCGATGCCCTCCGGCCCTTTACCCACGGGGATCGTGGTCCCCTGAGGGCCCGCCGGCCCCTCACGCTCCCAGACGCTGACGCTGTTCGACCGGATGTTTGCAGTGAAGATTTTCTTCCCGTCTTCGCTAATTACCAACATGTGGGTCCCATACTCACCGGTGCTCCAACTAAGACCTCCCTGGCCGGAAGGGTCGTAACTGCTAACCTCTCCGTCAGGTGGGCGGAGTTCAGGTGGTCGGGGCGCGGAGGGATTTGTCCATCGTGCTGTTGTATTTTCGACGGTGAAATACACCTTGCCACCGCTGGTCACGATACCGTGAGGGCGTTGCATCGGGCTCAGGTCCACGCGCTTGATTTCTTTCCATGTCGCCAGGTCAATCACTGAAATTGTGTTGCCCGGCGTATGCGAGCCATAGTTGGCAACGAAGGCCAGCTTACCGTCGGTAGCGACCTCGTGCGGGCCTTCACCCACGGGGACGTGGCCCACGACTTTCATTGCCGACGGATCAACAATGGCCATTTCGTTCGCGTCTTTGTTGAGCACCAGCAGCGCTGGCGACGGCGTCTGCGCAAAAGCGGAGACTGCCTGCAATACAATAACCACAACGACCGACCGCGCAGTCCACATGGGAAACGTCCTCCTCATTACCATGTCAAGCTGCCTGTCTTGGCAGCAGATACAAGGTAACAAACAAGTGCGGCAGACGCATTGTTTTCATGGCACTTGGCCACAAGGACCATCCACATTCACCCGAATCTCTGGAATGATTCGACCACGAGTGAGTGGTCTCTGTGTCCCAGACCGTGGTACAAGTAGAAAGCCGAGTCCAAGTGCCCGATAAGTGGGGAAACCGGACATCATGTGGTTTACCGGACGTTGGGAGGTTTTCCTGCTGCCAGGCGTCGGGTATTGGGCCCGGACGCCATATTTCCCGTGATCACCGCTGGCCCAGCACGGAAACTCAAGGTGAGAGACTATCTCTTCGCGTCGCCCTTCACCACGGGCATGTTCTTTGAGCTCCACTCCTGGTAAGAGCCGTCATACATGGCCGCGTCATACCCGAGATATTTGGCGAGGAAGTATGCATGCGATGCTTGCAGGCCCACCTCGCAGTACGTCACGATTTTCTTCCCCGGCACGACACCGTGTGAAGCGTAGATCGCGCGCAGTTTCTCCGGGGATTGAAACACCGGATTGTCTTCGCTGACCAGCGTGTCCTGCCAGTAGACATTGGTCGCGCCCGCCAGATGGCCCGCGTTGTAGCGCCGCGCCGGGCGCGCATCAACGATCTGCTCCGGCTCTTCGCCGGGCTTGGCGTCAACGTCATTTCTTACCTCGTCCAGCAGCGCGCGGAAGTTTTCGTGCACGTGCGGAGTGAATGTCGCCGGAGAGAACTTGGGCGTCTCGCCCGAAACGGGGCGATCCTCGGCGAGCCACTGTTCGATGCCGCCATCCAGCAGCGCCGCTTTGTCGCCATGCCCTAG